>OAWW01001346.1_pt1 | contig 12946 bp, 9 predicted proteins | sample 1517191 | NCBI WGS metagenome assembly OAWW01 (sample SAMEA2580253, study PRJEB22360) | human gut metagenome | biome: human gut; feature: human-associated habitat; material: faeces | place: Denmark | collected 2008/2010 | reverse complement strand
CACACGTGGTGTGCCCGCCGATCCCGATATCGGGGTCTTGGCAGCTGGCCCCGCCGAAATCGTCAATCCCTTTGCTGCTTCCCACGCACGTGTTGAGGCCCTTGAGGCACCCGACGTTATCGCCATGGATGACGATCCCATTCGCGCCGTGATGACCAAACGCAAGTCTTCGATCGTGCTGTCGTGCCGCGCCATCAAGAAGGGTAATGCGGACGCGTTCTTCTCTGCCGGCTCCACCGGCGCCATGACCGCCGCCGCCACCGCCTATGTGACGCCGTTTAGGTATCAGGCCGAAGGCAAGAAGCAGCCGGTGCGCCCCTGTCTGACCAATGCGCTGCCCAATCGCGCCGGCGGTCTGACGGTGCTGTGCGATATGGGCGCCAACCCCGATGTCGAGGTTGACGATATGGTACGTTTTGCCCAGATGGGTAGCGCCTATGCCCGCGTCGTCCTGGGCATCGAGCATCCCCGCGTGGGCCTGCTTGCCAACGGCACCGAGGACGAGAAGGGCTCCAACTTTACCAAGGCCTGCTTCCCGGCCATGAAAGCCGCCGTTCCCGGCTTTGTTGGTAACTGCGAGGGCACCGACCTCACCTCAGGTAACTTCGATGTCGTCGTTGCCGATGGCATGTCGGGTAATATCGCTCTCAAAGCTACCGAGGGCGCTGCCAAGTTTTTGCTGCAGGAGCTCAAGGGCGCCTTTATGGCCTCGCTCGGCACCAAGATCGCCGCGCTGCTCATCAAAAAGCAGATGCGCGAGATTAAGGCCAAGCTCTCTGGCGACGCCAAGGGCGGCGCGATTCTTCTGGGCCTGCGCGGCGTGGTCCTGATCGGCCATGGCGCCACCTCGGTCGAGGCTGTCAAAAACGGTACGCTCGCGGCGGCCGAAGCCGTGCGCGCCGGGCTGGTCGAGAATGTCGCCAACTCTATGGACAGTATCGTTTTGTAAGAGCGAGTTAGAGCGCTGTTATGTGCTTCGCGGCGCACGTCGTGGGGTAGAATCAGAACCGTGTCTTGGTACCGCCCGGGCGGTACCATTCTTTTGGTATTCATGTACTATGAGAGGAAGCGCTATGGACCGCTCCGAAATCTTCGACAAGATCGCCGAGGTCGCTGCTGACGTTCTGGGCGTCGATGTTGCCGAAATTAGCGAGGAGACCACCTTTGACGACCTCGATGCCAACTCGCTCGAGCGCCTGCAGCTGGTTACGGCTATCGAGGACGAGTTCAACCTCGAGATCGATGACGAGACCCTGCTCTCGCTCAACTCTGTCGCCGACGTCGTCGACGCTATCGAAGCTGCCAAGGAGGCCTAAGTCTTGGCTTTATCCGAACGACTTACGCGCGCCCAGGAAATCCTGGGCCACGAGTTCAACAATAAGGTGCTGCTGCGCGCGGCCCTTACGCATCCCTCGGCAGTCGAGGGCCAGCCGGTTTCTGCCAGCTATGAGCGCCTTGAGTTCTTGGGCGATTCCATTTTGGGCGCTGTGGTCGCACGCTCCCTGTTTGAGTCCTATCCCGAGTTTGACGAGGGCAAGCTCACTCGCTTGAAGGTGTCGCTCGTCTCGGGCGCCACGCTATCCGAGGTTTCTCACGAGTTGGGCATCGACGACATCATTATCTTTGGTGCCTCCGAGACCGGTACCGGTGCGCGCGGCCTGCATTCGGCCCTCGAGAACGTCTATGAGTCGCTCGTGGGCGCGCTGTACCTGGATGCCGGCTGGGACGTTGCGGCGGAGTTCATTCACCGTACGCTTAAGCCGCATTTGGCTTCCGAGCGTGCCGAGCATCCTGCGAACCCCAAGTCGTTTTTGCAGGAGTGCGTGCAAGCCGACGGTCACGAGCCCCCGGCGTACAAGCTCGTTGGCTCCGAGGGCCCGGCGCATGCGCCCACCTTTACCGCTGTGGTTTTGATCGATGGTATTCGCCAGGGTCGCGGCTCCGGCTCCTCAAAGAAGGAAGCCGAGGGAGCTGCCGCGCTTGAAGCGCTCGACCGCATGGGTTACACCACCAACGGCGTGATTCTGAACAAGAAGCACGTGTAAGCGAGGAACCGTGTATCTCAAGTCCCTTACGCTCAAGGGGTTCAAGTCGTTTGCCGACCGCGCCCATATGACGTTTGAGCCGGGCCTGACCGTCATCGTCGGTCCAAACGGCTCGGGAAAATCGAACATCTCTGACTCGATTCTGTGGGTCCTGGGCGAGCAGAGCGCCAAGCAGCTGCGCGGCCAGGCCATGGAGGATGTCATCTTCTCGGGCTCGTCGGCGCGCAAGCCGGTGGGTGTCGCCGAGGTCACGCTGGTGCTCGATAACTCGGACCATATGTTGCCCGTCGACTTTGACGAGGTCGCCATCACCCGTCGCATGTATCGCTCGGGCGAAAGCGAGTACCTCATCAACTCGAGTCCGTGCCGCCTGATGGACATTCAGGACATCCTGCACGATTCGGGCCTGGGCAAGGATACGCATTCCATCATCAGCCAGGGCAAGCTCGACGCCATTTTGCAGAGCCGCCCCGAGGAGCGTCGCGCCCTCATCGAGGAGGCCGCCGGCATTTCCAAGCACAAGCGCCGCAAGGAGCGAGCGCTCAAAAAGATTAAGTCGATGGACGAGCACCTGACGCGTGCCCGCGACATCAATAAGGAAATCGCCCGTCAGCTGCGACCGCTGGAGCGTCAGGTCGATCGCGCGCGCAAGTACAAAGAGCTGTCCTCGCGCGCGAACGAGCTTACGCAGATGCTGGCTGTCGATGAGCTTCGTTCGCTGCAGTCGCAGTGGAACGACCTGGAGAGCCGCTCCAAGGAAGGTGCTGCCGAGCTGGAGCTTGCGCAGTACCGCATGAGCGAAAAGGAGCGCGAGCTCGAGAAGCTCCAGGTTATGCTTGAGGAAAAGGGCCTGTTTGTGGGCGACTTGGGCGAGCAGCGCCGCCATATGCAAGATGTGGTCGGCCGTATTAACTCCGACATGCGCCTGCTCGAGGAAAAGGGTCACAACATGGTGTCGCGCCTGTCTGACATGCGCGGGCAGATTTCGAGCTCCGAGCATCAGCGTCGTCGCGTGGTCGAGGAGCTCGAGGACGCGCGTGCGCAGCTTGAGGAAGTGACCGGCGCGCACATGCAGGCCCAGGAGGACGTTGACGCCGCTGGTCCTGCCGCCGCTGAGCTCCACGAGCGGCGCGTGGCGCTCGACAATCAGATTTCGCAGCTTACGCGAGAGCAACGCGATGTGCAGCGCGTGGCCGATAACGCCGCGCTCGAGCTCGCCAAGGTGAAGGATTCCTTGAGCAATGCCGAGGTCGAGGACAACATGTATGCCTCGCGCCTGGAGCAGATTGACGAGCAGCTCGAGGAGGTCACGGCCTCGCTCGAGAGCCGTCGCGACCGCGCCGAGGAGCTTGAGGGCGCTCTTGAGGAAGCGCGCCAGGCCCAGGCCGATGCGCGTGAGGCCACCGAGGTCGCCCGTGCAGCCCTGAAGGACCTGCGTGCCCGCGAGAGCGAGGCGCGCAACAAGTTGTCCGAGGTGCGCTCGGAGCTTTCCAGCCAAAAGAAACTCGATGTCCGCATGGCCGACAGCTCGCCGCTCGTGAGCCGTCTGGTGGGTGCGCTGGGCGACGATGTCTCGGGTCGTCTGGGCGACGTGCTCGAGGCCCCGCGCGAGCTTGAGGGCCTGGTGGAGCAACTACTTGCCGGCGATATCGATGCGCTGCTGTTCGACGATACGTCCGCGCTTGAGCGTGCCGGTCGTTCCGCTCTGGACCAGAAGAAGGCCTCGGGTGAGGCGCTGCTGGTGGCGCGCGGCGTGAGTGGCTCTGCTGCCGCCGAGGGCGCTGCCGGTACCCGTCTGGTTGATCGTCTGTCCGTGCGCGCAGGCTACGGACCCGTCGTCGAGGCGCTGCTCGGCGGCTATTACGTCGTGGACGATCTTTCTGCCGCGCTGTCGGCGCCGGTCGTTGACGGCGTGACTTACGTGACCTCCGATGGCGCCCGCGTCGCCTGCGGCGGCTTGGTGCGTGTGGGCCTCGATGCCGGCGAGGCGTCGGGTGCGCTGGAGCGTAAGCGTCGCATTCGCGAGCTGGAGGGGCTTGAGCCCGATTTGGCCGCTGTGTTTGAGCATGTGTCGGATCAGGTCATCGAGGCCAATGCGGCCGTTGAGGAAGCGCGTGCCGCTGAGGGCGATGCCGCCGGTGAGATTGCCCGTCTTGAGGGCGAGCGCCGCTCGCTGCTCTCCGAGATCGGCCGCTTGGAGCAAAGCGCCAACAATGCCGAGGTCGAGCGCGTGCGCATCTCCAAGCGCCGCGAGCAGGCCGCCGAAGCCGTTCGCGCTGCGCGCCCGCGCGTTGACAAGCTCACCCGTTCGCGTGACGAGGCCCGCGCGCAGGCAAGCGATCTGGGCTTGCAGATTGCCGAGGCCAACGACGAACTCGACCGCGTTCGCCGTGACGATTCCGAAGCTGCCGGCAAGCTCGCCGACGCCAAGGTTCGCCTAGCCCAGACGAGTGAACGCCTGCGTTCGCTGAAGGGCCGCGTGCCCGACCTGGAGCATCGTCTTGAGGGCATCGACCGTCGTATCCGCGGAACACGCCAGGCCTCGCGCTCGCTCGAGCTGCTGCGCCTGCGCGTCGATCCCATGCACGAACGCTATTCTGCCCTGTTGGAACGCGCGTCGGATTGGGCAGCGCGCCTGCGTGACCAGGCCTCTCTGGAGGAGGCGGACTCCGCTTCGCTCAAGAAGACCATCGAGGATGCCAAGGCCGAGGTCTCCCGTGCCAAGGAGCGGGTTGATGCCGCCACGGCGACGCAAAACGAGTTCAAGGTCGCGCGTGGCAAGCTCGAGGTGCAGGTCGAGGCTGCCATCAAGGCCATTACCGCCGATGGCACGACGGTGCTCGAGGAAGCGCTCATGCTTCCGGCGCCCACGGACCGCGATGCCGCCGAGCGCGAACTCAACCAGCTTGTGCGCCAGATCAACAACCTTGGTCCCGTTAACCAAGTTGCCATGGAGGAGTACGAGCAGCTCAAGCGCCGCGCCGACTACATCGAGGAGCAGCTGGCCGATCTGGAGAGCGCACGCAAGGCGCTCACCAAGATCACGGTAGCCATTGATCGCAAGATGCGCAAGGCGTTCCTGGTGACGTTTGAGAAGGTCGATGCGAACTTCCGCGAGATCTTCGCTATGCTCTTCCCGGGCGGCCAGGCTCATCTGGAGATGACCGATCCCGAGCATCCTGCCGAGACGGGTATTGAGGTCGTGGCGCAGCCGCGCGGCAAGCGCATCACCAAGATGATGCTCATGTCGGGCGGCGAGAAGAGCCTGACGGCGCTCGCCCTCCTCTTTGCTGTGTACCGCACGCGCACGGTGCCGTTCTATGTGCTGGACGAGGTCGAGGCGGCACTCGATGACGCCAACCTGTCCAAGCTCATCGGCGCGCTCGATGTGTTGCGTTCCGATACGCAGCTCTTGGTCATTTCGCATCAGCGCCGTACTATGGAGGACGCTGACGTCCTCTATGGCGTCTCGATGCAAGCCGACGGCGTCAGTCGCGTCGTCTCGCAAAAACTCGATCGCGAAACCGGAAAGGTCGTGAATGCATAATGGGATTCTTCGATGCTCTCTCGCGCGGACTTGAGCGCAGTCGCGAGGCCCTCAACGAGGTCTTTTACTTTGGCGGCGAGGTCGACGAGGATTTTTGGGAGGACCTTGAGGACACCCTCGTCATGGGTGACATGGGCGCCGAGGTCGCCATAAAGGTCTCCGATGACCTGCGTGATGCCGCGGCTAAGAAGAACCTCAAGACCGCCCCGCAACTCCGTCGCGCCCTGGCCGAGCAGCTTGAGCAGCACTTTGTGCCCATCGAGCGCGATCCGTTCTCCGATACGCCGAGCTGCGTGCTGTTTGTGGGCATTAACGGTGCCGGCAAGACCACGACGGTCGGTAAGATCGCGAGCGCCATGGCCGCCCGCGGCAAGAACGTCGTGATCGGTTCGGCCGATACCTTCCGCGCTGCAGCTATCGAGCAGCTCGATGTGTGGGGCCAGCGAGCTGGCGTCCCCGTCATCAAGCGCGACCGCGGCTCCGACCCGGCAAGTGTTTGCTACGACGTGCTCGACGAGGCCGACAAGCGCGGCAGCGACCTGGTGCTCATCGATACCGCCGGTCGTCTGCACACGAGCCCCGAGCTCATGCGCGAGCTTGCCAAGGTGGTCAATGTGACCCGTAAGCGCGCCGCCAATATGGCCGCCGGCCCCATGCCCGTCTATGTCGTGCTCGTGATCGATGCCGCAACGGGCCAAAACGGCCTCAACCAGGCGCTCGAGTTTAACGAGGCGCTGGGTCTGGACGGTATTATCATGACAAAGCTCGACGGCACGGCAAAGGGCGGTATCGCCATGGCCGTGGCCGAGAAGCTCAAGCTTCCCATCCTGCGCATCGGCGTGGGCGAGCAGGTCGATGACCTGCAGGAGTTCAATGCCAAAGATTTCTGCCGCGCCCTGGTGGGCGAGTCCAACTAAGGAGTAACCAGTGTTTGATTCCCTGAGCGATCGCCTCAACGACACATTTGACCGCCTGCGTGGCAAGGGTAAGCTGACCGAGGCCGACATTACCTCGGCCATGCGCGACATTCGCATGGCGCTGCTAGAGGCCGACGTCAACTTCAAGGTCGTCAAGGAGTTCGTCGCCAAGACCAAGGAGCGCTGCATGACCGCCGAGGTCATGGAGTCACTGTCGCCGGCGCAAAACGTCGTCAAGATCGTGCTCGACGAGCTCACCGAGATGCTCGGCTCCACCGAGAGCAAGCTCGTCTTTAGCAACCGCATTCCCAATGTCATCATGCTCGTGGGCCTGCAGGGCTCCGGTAAGACCACGGCGGCCGTAAAGCTGGCCTACCAGCTCAAGAAGCAGGGCCGCTCGCCGCTGCTCGCCGCGTGCGACGTCTACCGTCCCGCCGCTGCCGACCAGCTGGCCACACTCGGTGGAGAGATCGGCGTGCCGGTCTTCCGCGGCGACGGCGAGCACCCGGTCGACATCGCCAAGGGCGCCATCCAGGAGGCCGTCGACCACCTGCGTGACGTGGTCATCGTCGATACCGCCGGTCGCCTTCAGATCGACGAGCAGATGATGCAGGAGGCCGTGGACATCAAGAAGGCCGTCAAGCCCGATCAGGTGCTGATGGTCGTCGATGCCATGACCGGCCAGGATATCGTCAACGTCGTCTCGACCTTTGCCGAGCGCACCGACTTTGACGGAGTGATCATCTCCAAGCTCGACGGCGATGCCCGTGGCGGCGGCGCGCTTTCCGTGCGCCAGGTGACCGGCAAGCCCATCAAGTTCGTGAGCATGGGCGAGAAGCCCGATTCGCTGGAGCCGTTTTATCCCGATCGTATGGCCAAGCGCATTCTTGGCATGGGCGACGTTGTCGGCATTATCGAGAAGGCCCAGGAGGCGGCCGACGCCGAGCAGCTCGAGGCTGCCGAGCGAATGCTGCGCGAGGGCTTCACCATGAACGACATGCTCGACCAGATGAAGGCCGTCAAGAAGATGGGCGGCATGAAGGGCATCCTGGGCATGCTCCCCGGCGGCCAGCGTGCGCTCAACCAGATGGGTGGCAACCTGGACGAGGGCATCTTCGATAAGAACGAGGCCATTATCATGTCGATGACCAAGGAGGAGCGTCTGCGTCCCTCCATCATCAATGGCCAGCGCCGTGCCCGCATTGCCAAGGGCGCCGGCGTGACCCCCACCGAGGTCAATAGCCTTATGAAGCAGTGGGGCGAGATGAACAAGATGATTGGCCGCATGCGCACGATGGCCAATCAGGCACAGGCCGGCGGCAAGAAGGGCAAGAAGGGTAAGAAGGGCAAGAAGATGCGCATGCCCAATATCCCCGGCCTGGACGCTATGGGTCTGGGCGGCATGGGCGGCCTGGGTACGGGCGGCCCCAAGTCCGATATGGACCTGCTGCGCCAGATGGAAGCGCAGATGCGTAATAAGAAATAGTGCTGTAATTCCAGCTTGATATGGCAAAGGCCACTCGGAAGCTACCGGGTGGCCTTTGTTGTTGGCTTTGATTGTTGGGTTGCGTTCAGTATCGCGCCCCGAGTTCGCGGTGCCGTGCCGTTAGTGGCAGCCGCAGCCCTCGTGGCCCTCGTGCTCGTGATGGCCATGGCAGCCACAGGATTCGCCGTGCTCATGGGCGTGCTCGTGGTCATGGCCGTGGCAGCCGCACGTGGCCTCGCCGGTCTGCGCGAGCGTGCCGGCAATGAGGGCCTCGACGCAGGCATCGCAGCTGCCCTGGGCGCCCGCATAGACCGTGATGCCGGCTTGAGCAAGCGCGTTGATAGCGCCACCGCCGATGCCGCCGCAGATGAGTGTGTCCACGTCGCCATTGGCGAGCAGACCCGCCAGCGCGCCGTGACCGGTGCCGCCGGTGCCCACGACCTGCTCGTTGAGCACCATGCCGTCCTGGATGTCATAGATCTTGAACTGCTCGCTGCGGCCAAAGTGCATAAAGATGTTGCCGTTGTCGTACGTCGTTGCCACCCTCATGGTGTCGACCTCCTTTGCTGGCCATGCGGCCGTTGTCGTGGTGATGGGGGAGTATGCGATATTGCCGCCCTCGATGATAATCGCCCGTCCATTGACCAATGCGTTTGCCACCTTGCGATGCGCGCGGCTGCAGATTGCCGCCACCGTGGCACGGGCAATGCCCATGTGCTGGGCGACTTCCTCCTGATTGAGTCCTTCCAGGTCGCATAGGCGCAGGACCTCGAGCTCGTCGACCGTCATATCGATAGCGTCTCCGCTGGCAAGGCCATCGGGGGTAAAGCCGCGATATTCGGGGATGATCCCAACGCGGCGCAGTTTTTCGCGTCTCCCTGCCATACACTCTCCAAATCTGACATATGTCAACAATAGAATAGCGAACGTGCCGATTTGCGCAAGGAATTTCCGTCATATGTCAGAAAATGAGGGCTTATGTTTGGGCTGTGGGGCCGCGTGCGCCTGGGCTACAATAAATCTTGCTTGTAGGCGACTGACAGGAGGGTCAATGAGCAAGGCTGATCAACAGTTTGTAACCATGTGCCGCGATATCTTGGACCATGGCACCACCACCGAGGGCCAAAAGGTCCGCCCGGTGTGGGAGGACGGCACCCCTGCCTATACCATTAAAAACTTTGGCGTCACGGCGCGCTACGACCTGCGCGAGGAGTTCCCTGCGCTTACGCTGCGCCGCACGGCTCTTAAGTCTGCGATGGACGAGATCCTGTGGATCTATCAAAAGAAGTCTAATAACGTCCATGACCTCAACAGCCATATTTGGGACGAGTGGGCCGACGAGACTGGCTCCATCGGTAAAGCCTACGGCTATCAGATTGGCCAGAAGAGCCATTACGCCGAGGGCGATTTTGATCAGATGGACCGTGTGCTGTACGATCTTAAGCACACGCCGTACAGCCGCCGCATCATGACCAACACGTATGTGTTTAGTGACCTGTCCGAGATGCACCTGTATCCGTGCGCCTACAGCGTGACCTATAACGTCACGCAGCGCCCGCAGGACGACAAGCCCACGCTCAACATGATTCTCAACCAGCGCAGTCAGGACATTTTGGCCGCGAATAACTGGAACGTGTGCCAGTACGCCATTCTGCTCATGATGGTCGCGCAGTCGGTCGATATGATTCCGGGTGAGCTGCTGCATGTGATTGCCGATGCCCACATTTACGACCGTCATGTCAATATCGTCCGTGAGCTTATCGAGCGCCCGCAGTTTGCGGCGCCCAAGGTAACGCTTAACCCCGATGTGCATGATTTTTACGCGTTTACGACTGATGACCTGATCGTCGAGGGCTATGAGCACGGCCCGCAGGTCAAGAACATTCCTATTGCGGTGTAGGTGGTGCTCATGACGTGTAAGCTATCTGCTATCGTCGCCGTGTGTGACGATTGGGGCATTGGTTGCGAGGGCGACATGGTGGTGTCCAATCGCGCCGATATGCGCCATTTTGTGGCCTGCACCAAGGGCTGCCCGGTCATCATGGGGCGCAAGACGCTGCTGAGTTTTCCCGGTGGGCGTCCACTCAAGAACCGTCGCAATATCGTGCTTACCCGCGACGAGGATTTTGCTGTCGAGGGCGTCGACGTGGTGCATAGCATCGACGAGGCGCTCGCCGCGGTTGCCGATGAGCCCGTTGCCTGGGTGATCGGTGGCGGCGAGGTGTATCGGCAGTTTTTGCCGTATTGCGCCGAGGCCGAGGTCACGCACAACCATTGCACTCATGCCGTGGACACGTACTTTCCCGATTTGGACGCCGATCCCGCGTGGGAGATTGCGTGGCGTGGCGGTGTTGCCACGATTGCCTCGGGCGAGGGCGACGAGGGTGTCGATTATGAGTTCGTGACGTATCGTCGCGTTGAGGCGTAAATCGCCTGGCGTGAACGGTATTATCGGGTTGATTGAATGTATGGGGCGGCGCTTAGCGTCGCCTCGTTTGGTATAGATGTGCTGTAAAGAAGGGTGCGGGCAGGCTGCTATGACTGATGCCGTTGAGGTTCTGCGAATTGATTCGCTCGAGGACGAGCGGCTCGATGCCTACGTGCGACTGACCGAGCGCGAGCTGCGCTGCGTGCTGGAGCCGCAGAAGGGCATCTTTATTGCGGAGAGCGCCAAGGTCATCGAGCGCGCGGTGCGTGCCGGATATCAGCCGGTGAGCTTTCTTTTGGGCGAACGCTGGCTCGACCAGATGATGCCGCTGTTTGAGCGCCTAGTCGTGCGCGAGGGCGCGGGTCCTGTTCCTGTGTTCGTTGCCTCCATGGAGCTCATGGAGCAGTTGACGGGCTTTAACGTGACGCGCGGCGCGCTGGCGGCGTTTCGTCGCCCGCGTCAGATTCCGGTTGATGAGTTCTTGGGCGGCGTCGTCGAGGCGGCGGGGAATCGTCCGGTGCGCGTGTGCGTGCTTGAGGGTATTGTCGATCACACCAATGTTGGCGCGATTTTCCGCTCGGCTGCCGCATTGAACGTTGACGGTATTTTGGTCAGCCCGACGTGCTGCGACCCGCTGTACCGTCGCTCGGCCCGCGTGAGCATGGGCACCGTGTTTCAGGTGCCGTGGACGCGCATTGGCAGCGAGGCTCGTGTGTGGCCGCATGATGGTCTGGGCGCGTTGCACGACGCCGGTTTTTCGTGTGCCGCTATGGCGTTGACGGACGACTCCGTTTCGCTTGATGATCCTGTGCTGCAGAAGATTGATCGCTTGGCGATTTTTATGGGTACCGAGGGTGCTGGCTTGGGCGCCAAGACCATTGCCGGCTGTGACCAAGCGGTGCGCATTCCGATGGCGCACGGGGTCGATTCGCTCAACGTGGCCGCGGCGAGTGCCGTCGCCTTTTGGCAGCTGTGCCCGCACGTGAGCAACGAGTATCACTACCAGCCGGGGCTGTATCACTAGGCAGATAGTTTGCACCTGGCTCTGACTCGGGGTGTTTCGGTCGACGTCGGTCGGCGCTAAGCTGCTATTAGCTTAGGTCTTTAATTACTGTTTTGTCGGTTGACGTACGCTTTTGGGGAGGGCGTGTGGCTAAGAAATCTACGGCTATCGATGTAACGCAAGGTGTTATTTGGCAACAATTGCTGTCGCTGTGCGTTCCCATCTTCTTTAGCTCGTTTTTTCAGCAGGCCTACACGCTTATCGGTACCTATATCGTCGGCCAGTTTGGCGGCAAGCTCGCATTGGGCGGCATCCAGGCCACGATGGTGCTCACCGAGCTCTGCATTGGCTTTTGCGTTGGCGTCGGCGCCGGCTGCGCGGTCATTACCGGTCAGTATTTTGGCCAGCACGATGATGAGCGACTGAGCCGTTCGGTCCATACGGCCATGACGCTCGCGCTGGTGGGCGGTATCGTTTTCTCGATTCTTGGCATAGTGTTCGTTGAGCCCATGCTGGTGCTTATGAACACGCCGCATGAACTATTGGCCGAGGGCGTGGCCTATGCTCGTTGCTATTTTGCCGCCATGGTTGCGGCGCTGCTGCTCAATATGGGAACGGCACTGCTGCGCGCCGTGGGCGACACGCGCGGGCCTGCTGTAATCATCGCTTCTGGCTGCCTTGTTAATGCGGTGCTGGATGTCATCTTCGTTGCCGTGCTTCATATGGAGGCTCTGGGCTGTGGCATCGCGGTGGCGCTGACCATTTGCTCCAACGCCACGATGATCGTGATTCGTATGATGCACGCACCGGGTGCGTGGCGGCTTTCACTGTCCAAACTCGGCATTGATCCTGGCATTTGTAAGAGCATGATCTCGTGTGGTCTGCCGCTTGGCTTTCAGTCTGCTGCGTATTCGATTTCCAACGTTTTGATTCAGGTGTCGGTCAACTCGTTTGGCGCCGATGTCACCACGGCGTGGGGTCTTTCGGGCCGCTTAGATGGCATTGTCTGGATGGTTACCGAGGCGCTCGGCGTGTCGATCACCACGTTCTCGGCACAGAACTTTGGCGCGCGCAACTACGAGCGCATGCGCAAGGGCTACCATACGTCGCTCGTGCTGTCGTTTATGCTCATTGGTGGCCTGTCTGCCGTGCTGCTGGTGTTCTCGGGTCCGCTGTCGCGTTTGTTTGTCGACGATGCTTCGATTTCGGCGTACACCACGACGATTCTTCACTTTATCGCGCCGTTCTACGCGATTTTCTCGATTATCGAGAACGCCTCGGGTTCCATCCGCGGCGCCGGCGTGAGTCTGCAGCCTATGATGCTCACCATCTTTGGCACCGTCGTACTCAGAGTGATTTGGGTGTTTGCGATCATGCCCTTCGATCCGTCGCTTGAGCACCTGCTGCTTGTCTACCCCGTAACCTGGGTAATCACCGCCATGATGTTCACCGTCTACCATCACAGCGGCAACTGGCTCGGCCGCGCCCCCCCCCCGCCACTCCGGGCGCACACAGGTCGA
>OAWW01001344.1_pt1 | contig 12965 bp, 13 predicted proteins | sample 1517191 | NCBI WGS metagenome assembly OAWW01 (sample SAMEA2580253, study PRJEB22360) | human gut metagenome | biome: human gut; feature: human-associated habitat; material: faeces | place: Denmark | collected 2008/2010 | reverse complement strand
AATGCTATTCCGTGAAAAGAATCTGCAACAACAAACTCTGCATTTCCAATTAATGATACAAAGTCTTCTGGACTTTTAGGTGAAATATATTGATCAAAATGTTGATTTCTAAGTGATTTCCATCCATAATTCATACTAACTACTTTAAGATTCATCTTTTTGCTTATGTTTTTTACAAGTTTTAATACACCTTCATTACAACCATGTAAAGCATACAAAAGAAGATATTTTTCCTTAATCCTTCTTTTTCCAGCAAACTTCTCCCAATAATTCTGATCTAATACCAACGTTGGATCTAGCACACACGTTGAATCAATCCCTATGTCCGACAAAATTTCCTTACCGTCTCTTTCTCTAACAGATATATGGTTATATCTCTCAAGTAACCTTTTAGTTTCTTCTTTTTCTTTTTCGGGTATATTATTCATTCCAAAACTAGCTGCATAGGAGATACATATATTCGTTGCGTTCGCAAATGCCAAAAATAACGCTTGGTCAATTTCTCCATTATACTGAGAATTCCAAACTTGGTCACTCCCCGTAACCAAAATATCATAATCACTACAAATCATTTTCAACTGTTCTGATGTATAAAATTTCATTTTAGTTAAATTGATATAGTTCTTTAAGAATTTTGTAAAAATATAATCCAGACGTACTCTCATAGGAAACATTATTATTCGATAAAGCCATTTTTTTAATTTCCCCCCCCCCATACCTCTCAGGGTAAGATAAATACACATTTTTCTTTCTAAATCTACTTTGGATATAGTCTGCAATAATTACCTTATCACTATACTTTTTGAAAATTTCTTGTGTTGCATATGTCTGTAAAACCGAACCCCAATTCCAGACCCGATGCAATGTAACTACCAGAATTTTCATCTCAGAATCCTCCAATACAACAAATTAACAAATTGCTGCGGAAATATAGATAATATTTTCAATCCATAATATTTCTTCCTATTCCACTTAATATTTTTTATTCCAGCCAAAATATCAATACACTTCTTAGAATCCTTGATCACAAAAAGTGCTGCTGAAGCCGCATCTAACTGCCTTTTTACGATGTACCGTTCAATACTATCAGTATCTATAATAAGATCCTGATTTGTAGGCATATAATCTTCTAAAAAAGGAAACCAACTAGGATCTACAACACTTCGAGATAGCATATTATCGCTGTCTCTCCTATAAACAGCTAATGGTTTATTGATATATGCAATTGGATACTTTAATGCAATTCTACACCACAAATCCAAATCTTCACCATTCCGAATATTTGTCGGAAAGCCTCCCATCTGCTGAAATATAGATTTGCGAACACACACTGCTGATGTCCAAAGTGGGGTAAATATATAAGCCGAATAAAAATAATTTTTTATCAGACCTTCCTCAAAATCTATTTCTGGATAGTCTAAAGTATAACTCTTTCCATTTTGCTCAACAACACTATAATTGGTCGCATAAATTGCTGCATTCGGATATTTCTGGTATAAAATATGTATTCTTTCCAAATAATCAGGTTTCCATTCGTCATCTGCATCTAGAAATGCAACCAACTCATTTGAAGCTTCCGATACTCCAAGATTTCTTGTTATCGAAACTCCTTCATTTTTCTTTCTGATAAATCGTAATCTTCTGTCTGTTATTTTTTGCACAATTTCGGCACTTTTATCTGTTGATCCATCATCAATAACAATAATTTCAATCTCTTTATAACTTTGTGATAAAACTGTGTTAATAGTATTCTCAATGTGACGTTCTTTATTGTACAAAGGTATTACTACACTAATTCCCACTTAATTCTCTCTCCTTAATTCTCAATTACTTTTATTGTCTTTGCCGGAACTCCTCCAACCATCATATTATCATCAACATTTTTGATTACACATGCATCAATCATTACAACCGCTCCTGCACCAATAGTAACTGTTCCAACCAGTGATGCCCCTGCTGATACCATTGCTCCATCTTCAACTCGAACTTTTGTATTTAAATTTTTCCCGATATGCCTAGCATTAGAGGGCCCCATAAGATGTTTACCTGTATAAATTTTTACATGTGGAGCAATTCCAACCTCATTTCCGATGATTACAGTTCCATGTCCATTAATTTCAAAATCTTTTCCTATCCAACAATTATCACCAATTTCAATTTGAGAAAAATCAAAATTAAACGGACCAACAATCTGAGTCCCTTTTCCAATTTTCATTCCCGTTGTACACAACATTTTTCGTTTAATTTCATAAAAATGTGTTCCCTTAAATGGACCATTAACCAAAAATTGCACTATTCTAATCCATACTCTACTTTTTATTGATTTATTCATTCTTCCTGCACCTATTTTCCCTTTAAACCTAAAAACATATCTGTAGCTTTCTTAACTTCAAAATCTGCAGCTCTTTCTTTTAGTCCTTCAAACTTAACTTTACCCTCCAAAATACTCAGCACTTTTTGAGCCGATGTAGCAACAAAATCTGCATCGTTTACACTGCCCAAATTTATTCCATATTTTCCATCTTCAATAATATACATGGGACCAGTACAATTGGTTGAGCATACAGGAATATCTACCGCTAATGCTTCGACAATAATATTCCCAAAGCCTTCCTCAAGGGCTGTATGAAGAAGCAACTTACATCCTGCCATATAGCCCTTGGGATTTTTGACATACCCCATAAAATCAACTCTATCATCAATATGTAAAGATTTAGCCAACTGTTTACATTCATCCAAGCAGGGTCCATCACCCAAAACCAACATTCTTACTGGCATCGAATCATTTAATTTTTTTAATATTTCAACACAAAATTTCTTTCCCTTGTCCCGTGCAAGTCTACCACAAACAGCAATAATTGGTATATTTTCTTCAAACCAGGCATGATTCTCTTTTCTTATTGACTGATTTTCATCAAGCACTGGATTATTCAAAATTGTAAATTTATTTATATCTATGTGCATTTGTTTTGCTTCAAAATCCGCAACATTCTGTGTAACTGCTATCAGATGATCTGCATGCCTGATTATTCTTCCTTTTATCAATCTTTCTATTCTACCATCAGCCTGAAAACCATGTTGAGACGCATACACACATGTAGATACTTTTGCAATTTTTTTAGCAAGTATCCCAATGCAATTATAAGATCGGAAACCACAATATAAAATATCAACCTGATTTTTCTTTAAATAGGTTATCAATGGCAAAATAAATTTTCTTGCACGTGATTGAAAATTTATGATACGAACACCATTATCTACTGTATCAATCAAGTCGCCTTTTTTAAATCCACAAAGGATATCCACTTGATGACCTCTTCTATTCAATTCATTTGCATATGCAACTATAACTTTTTCATATCCACCCAATGTCAATGACGGTGTAACAAAAGCAATTCTCATACTATCATCCCTTCTTAAACTATATCAGTCCTATTAAACATATATATTCCCCAAAAAGCATACAGCCATATCGCCATACTGTTGCTACTAAAAAAAACCATTTCTCCCATGCTAACCATAATGGTTGCTATTGGAAGCAAAACCAAGACATTATTGGGTTTATAATTTGATAAAACAATGCTCAAAAGCATCACAACAAATAAAGCTGTTCCTATAATACCTGAATAGCTTAAAATAGCAAGTACTAAATTCCCCGGCTCCATAAAGAATGTATAGCTGAATGTATATGAGACGAATTCCAACTTAGGTGTAGCAAAACCAATTCCAAATATGGGACTTGAACTAAAATTATTGACTAATTCCTCAATTTGACTTTCCCTCGAATATAGGAGACTTCCAGTCGTACTACTAGCATCATATTTATAAATAAACTCACTAAAGTATTCGCCAATACTACCATTTGCACTAATAACAAAATATGACATACCAAGTAACGTTATTAAAATTGCTAGTTTATTGAATGTACGCATTTTTGAAAAAAAGATTCCAAGAATGACAATAACTACTGCAGAAATAAATCCCGTTCGAGATCCTGATAAAAAAATTAGAACAAATGATAATATTATCATCGCAATTCTAATATATCTCCCCTGTTTTAATTGAAACAAGTTAATTACTAATAGCGTTATAAACAAAACAATCACTATTCCGAACATATTTGGCTGATTTGTAAAACCTTTAAACAAATCCCCCAACCAACCAGCAGACATACCATAGAATGGAATTGATAATATCACCATACTTGCTAACAATTTTTCTAACCACTTAATCCAATCAACCCTATAATATGTCATAGCCATTCCTTTTAAAATTGCCGCAAATACAAATATATAACTAAAAAATTTAAAAATCGAAATAATTGGAAGAGAACTTACCAAGAAAGAATCAACTATAATATAAAGTGTAAACAATCCCATCCAAATATATACTTTTGATAATTTAATATATTCTTTCTTCCTGGGCATGTTAAATCCAAAGAGGATATATGCGGATATTCCAAACATTACAATCCATTTTATTGACTGCATTCCTGATATAGTATAAAATACAGCATCGTTTACTATACTTCGATATGCAAGTAACATCAATACTTTTGTAGCCCCTACTGCTCTATATCTATAGATAAAAAATAAACATAATATATAAAACGCAAGTATGCCTATTTTCCCACCTATTAAACTTATCCCTAAAAGGCAAACTATTTGAAAGTATTCTTTTGCCTCCTTTTTACATATCACTACTTTCACCTCTCAAAATTTTATCGAATATATGCATATGCACTGCGCACATATTTTCAATCGTATAGTACCCCATTTTTTTCAAACAAGCCAACTCAGCAGACCTTCTCCACTCTGTTGAGTGTAGCGACTCTTCAATAGAAAATGCTAATTGATCTGCATTTTCTTTTTCTACAATTTTCCCACATTCAGTTGTTATCAATTCACTTCCAGCAATACATGCATTCGTAGTTATCACCGGAAGTGCATTGGCTAATGCCTCATTAATTACAAGCCCCCAAATATCTTCTCGGGTAGGCAATACAAAAAGATCTGCAAGTTGATAGTAACATCTGAGTTCTTCAGGACTCATAAAATCTAAGAAATGTACATTTGTTAAGTTATATTGTTTAATCTGCTCCTTATATTCCTCTGTTGGTTTACCGCCAATAATATAAATTCCAATATTTTTGTCTAATTTATTTGCTGCGTTTAACAGCACATCATAGCCTTTTCTATATATGAATTGACCAATTGATAAAACAATATACTTTTCCATTATATTTTTTTCCTGACGTAAATTCATTTTTTGTTCCATCATCGGTGGTATTTTCAAGACTTCTTTTTCACGAATAGAAGTAAATGGATATTTAAATATTTTATTTTCCTTTGCGCCATAGAACTCATAAAATGATTTATGTTCTTCACTAGTGGCTAACCAATACTTCGCTGATGTAATCAATTTCCTCTTTAACTTTTCTTTGCAACCTTGTCCACTCCCCTGATATGCACCATCTCCTTCTAAAACAAATGAAATATTGTGATATTTCATATAAAAAATAGCAAACATCCCTGTTAAAGAGGCATAATCTGTTACCACAATAACATCATAGTCTTTTTTTAAAAATTTTATAATTCCAGGACAAAATGCCATATCTGTCTTATACTGTATTCCTTTAAGGAAAAATGCATTGAACCCATCCATATTTGTTTTTCTCCACGACTTGTCTCTTTCTTTAGAAAACGTACATTCAAAAACAACATCTAGTCGACACTTAAGACCTAATTCTTTAAAAAATTCAACTCTATATGGAGATGGAATATTTGTAATCCATAGAACTTTCATTATTTCATTTCCTTTTAATTATTTTATAACTTTATATATTGCAGAATATACTTTTACTAACGCTATTAATTGTTTATAATAACCCTTTGAAACAAATTTCGAAAATAGAGATCTACTTCCTGCTCTAACTTGCTCTTTTGCTTTCTTAAGCACTATCTGATTTGATAAAACGCGAATCATATACTCATCTCTATTTAAATCACCTGAGTCAAATAAATATAATGATTTAGCAATACTTTCAACATACTTCATAAACCAATGATTGGCTCTACTTACTAAATCTGCATCTTTACTAAATTCATCTTGAAATAGTTCTTCTTTCTTTAACTGCACTTCTAGTAATCTGTCAAAAATTTCTATCTTAAAAGAACGGCTTAGACTGTTCTCAGATATTCTATAATAATAGAGCGGTTTGCTGATTTGCATAAACCGTTTAATATGTTTCAAACATTGCATATTTACTAAGTAATCTTCCAGTATATCCCTTCCAAAATCAACTTCATAATCATCAAATAATCTTCTCTTATATAGTTTATTCCATAGCACAACAGATTCTGATCCATCAATTATTGTATGGGTTATCACGCTATCAAAAACCTCTTGGTAATTATTGATAATTTTATCATCGTATAAACTTGTAGTTATACTATCTTCTACTCCTTTATCAGTAAAACTATAATTTCTGCACGCTACAATATCTAAATCATTCCTCTCTGCTTCTTCAAGCATCTCTCTAAACATGTCATAATCACAATAATCATCGCTATCAACAAAACCGATATATTCACCTTTAGCCTTCGTCACTCCGAACTTACGACTTAGACTAACGCCCTGATTTGATGTATGATAAACCTCAAAATTAGGATATTTATTTACAAAACGATCCGCAATTTCTCCTGAACTATCAGTTGATCCATCATCAATCAGTATGACTTGAAATATACTATCCTCTATAGTTTGTGAAGCCAATGAATCCAAGCATTGATTTAAATATTTACTTACATTATATATTGGAACTATAACTGAAACTTTTATCATACTTAATTCCCTCATATATTATACAATTCTTTGAAAACCATTTCCCATGAAGATTGTTCTTTATGTTTGAATTCAAAGTCACTATAACCAATTGAATTATTCATACAATCTAGCATGTATTTAGCGACTGCCATATCATCATCATATTTGAAATAGTGTGCATTTTTATAATCCCCCATTGCTTCATGCGCATAAGGGCAATCAGCTGATATAATAATTCCTCCAGCTTTACAAGCCTCTTTTAACGGAAGACCTACTGTTTCCAAAAAAGATGGAAATATAAGAACACTGCTTTCATATCTTTGTCGCATTTCCTCTAAATCGAGCCTTCCTACAAACGAAATAGGAAAATTTTTTTCAGATGCTATCTTAAAAAGTTCTTTGGCATAATCATTTTGATCAGCTTCAATCGTAAACTCTACCTTATAATCTGAAACATCTGCTTTTTGTAAGATTTCACAAGCTCTTAAAATCACCATATGATTTTTATATTCTTTTGCTATTGCAGGATAAAAAAATCGATTTATAGGTTTATTGGGATAACAAAATTTTCTAACATCTTCTATATGTGCTTCTGGTGGAAGAACAAGGATTTTATCTTCATCAACTCCTGTAGCTTTTGCACATGCACTTTTCATCCAATTACTTTGAACTACTACCTTATCAGCACGTTTAATTGATGAACATATACTTATTTTCAGAATATTTTGAATAAACCATAAGGTTCTGTCTTTACTAAACAAAAATTTATATTCTGCAAATGGTATTGATTGATGAATATATACTATCTGTGGTTTTCGTGTAAAAACTATATTATTCTGTAAGGATAGAATAACATCTATATCAAATTTTTTAATCAATTTTGGTATTATAACTAAATCAAAAAATATCCTATGTACTTTTGTTTTTTTTGTCCAAGCATACTTCAATACCGTAATATTATCTGTACTACTAAATTCCGGCTTACTTACCAGAAAGTACCATTTGTACTCTTTACTCTGTTTTTTTGCCGCTTGATAAAAACTATCTAGTATTGTTAATGCCCCGCCCATTTCTGCTGCAGTATCAACAACTAATATATTTTTCATAAATCTTCACCAAAATGCTTTAAAATTATTTCTGCAGAATGCTTTGCCGTAAAGTTATGAATTAAATAGTCTCTTCCATTATTACCAATACACTTATACATGCTCTCTGATTCTAATACTGCTGTAAAACACTGTTCAACCACTTTAATCTCTCCACTCGGTGCCCACCATCCAAACTTTCCTTCTTCAATTATATTTTTTAAATCCGTATTTCGATCTGTAATTGCAAGTACAGGCTTAGCCGCCTGCATATAAGAGAGAATACGTGAAGGAATATTCGGAATCGTAAAACGTCTGTCCAAAAAAATTAATCCAACATCACATTGTTCTGCAATTCTTTGATAATCATCTCTCGGTAATTCCTTAATTAGCCTCACATTAGGTGGATTATTACATTTGATATAGTTTTCTAATTTATAATACTCTGTTCCAGATCCAATAATTATAAAAAATGCTCGTTCATTAGTTTTCATCGTATCTATTGTTTCAATTAAAAAATCTATTCCTTGTGGCTTACCCAGATTCCCTCCATATATGAACTTAACTTTTTCACAGGGTATATTATATTTCTTCATTATATCTTGATTACCATTTATTTCTTTAGGTAATTCTGTTACTTCCACACTATTAGGACATATCTCTACCTTTTCTTTTGATACAAATCTATTGTGTTCTAAAACATAATCAGCATTTCTCTGAGACATACATCCTATATAATCCGATAACTTATACAAATTTCTTTCTTTCATTCTATAATATACATATATCGGACTTAGTTTAGAAAACATCTGCAAATCAACTGCATTCTGGGGAAAAATATCCTTAAGCAATAAATACGCTTTTGCTCCATCACGCCTTTTAATTTTTGCAACAACTTTTTCAAAATTAATTGGTGGCGTAGAATAAATAATTAAATCAAATTTAATGTCAAGAAAATACTGATCTATTGCATTAATAAACAATTTTTCAAGTAACATCATATTAATTGCTTTCTTTACTAAACTTGTATGTGTTATGTCTCCTGTTTTAACACGTAATATATGACATCCACATTCTTCACTTAATGATGTTTCTTTACCTGTTCTTTTTTCTACACAAGTTACCACATACATATTATTATTTTGAGCCAATGCTCTAACTAGATCTGGATATAACGCTTTTAAGGACAAATCATCCAACTTTCCTATTGATAAAAATAATATGTTCATTTCATTAATCCTTTTTTATGCTGACTTCATTATATTTCATCATATAAATACCTTCAGCATATTTTCCTATCGCATTCTTATTACTATTCCCTCTTAAATTCTCCACAATAAGTTCCATGTGATTTGCACCACACTCATATGCATGTGGATATCCACCACCAAAACGAGGATTCACTTCTGAAATATAATAAACTCCTTCAATTTCAAATATATCAATATCTATTTGTCCTCGAAAACCTGATTCTCCGACAAAATCTGTAATTAATTTTAATAACTTCTCATCTTTAAATGATACTGCCTTATCTGTTTCTCCTGAGCGCATTTTTATTTTTTTCTTTGTGAAAATAGATACAACTTCTCCGCTTATCATATCAATATAAACATCTGCACCAATTTCTTGACCATTCAAAAATTCTTGAATCATTAATCCCTCATCATGCTTAAATAAAAGCTCAATTGTTTCTCTATCATAAGCCTTAGAAATTGCTATACTTGCACTGCCACGAGTAGGCTTAACAAAGACAGGAAATGAAATTTTTCCCGCCGCAAAATCTTTATAGAATACTTCCTTATTTATATAAGATTTCGCACATCTATAATTATGTGCAGTTAACCAATTATACATTTGAAATTTATCCAAGCACATTTCACATAACTCATATGACGATCCGATAACTGTCGTTCCTACATTTTCAAATTTTTCTTTATACTTTGCAAGTAAAGAAAGTTCTGGGTCGATTAAGGAAAGTACACCTGTGATTTGTTCTTTCCTACATATATCTAAAACCGTATCAAGATAATCAGGTGCCGTCATCCCTGGCACAATATAGTATCTATCAGCCTCATAAATTGCTGGTGCTAAATCACTCATATCAGTTGCCACAACATTTCCTGATCCATTCAATACTTCTTTAAAGTATTGAACAATTTTATTTCTAGTTCCAACACTTAATATTAAAATATTCATCTTATAACCTCTCTACATCATCAAAAAACAAGGGCGTTCCTCCTGTATGAATAAATAAAATATTCTTTCCTTCAATTTGTTGCTTCATAATATATTTTTTCATTCCAAGAAAAGCTTTTCCTGTATAGGTACTATCAAGAGGCACACCATATTTAATCATAACAGACTTAATTATTTCTATCACTTCATTATTATCTTTACCATATCCATCACCTATGTAATCATCAATAAAAATAGTTTTTTCCTCTACTTGTTCCTTTGAAATACGTATATCATTTGCATGCAAATAATCACGAATACTTTCAATGACAACACTTCGCCCTCTAGGATTTTTTCTAGCAATGCTAATGCCAACAATACTCCTCTCTTCCTTGTTCATCAATTGTCCACATACCAACCCCGAATGCGTTGTTCCTGTTCCAGACGCAAAAAATATATAATCAAAATGAACCTTATATTTTTGTTCATATGCTTTAATTTCCAAATAGCAATCTACATAAGCTTGTGTACCAAGATTACCATGACCCCCACCAGGAATAAAATACGGATTAAAACCATCTTTTCTTAATTGTTGAATTTTTTCTTCAATCACATCATGTACACAAGTCACTGGAACAGTAGTCATTTCTGCACCAAACAACTCCATGAATTTACTATTAAAGGTATTGTCTGAAACTTCTTCTGGAGCAATAATATAACATTTAATATTTCTAGCAGCAGCCATATTAGCAACAATCCGGCAATGATTAGAATGACTACTGCCATACGTTACTACACAATCAAATCCTCCAGAATCAATCTGTTTAAAAAAAAGAAGTGCTTTTCTAACCTTATTACCACCAAATGAATATGTAATAAGATCCTCTCGCTTCATATAAAGATTATTATTCTCATACATCCCCAATAATTCAATTGGAGTTTTAACCATAATACTCATAGAACTCCCTCATCTTTTACATCCTTATCTCCGGTATTCTGGAAAATATCCTTTTCTCGGACCACCATTCTGTAGCACCAATGAATCATAAATTTCTTTGTTGCGAATTCGGGTTCCAACATAACATTGTAAAATACCTTTCTCTTTTACCATGCTTCGTTTAAACTTCTCTAACCCACTTCCTGGTGTAGCTCCTCCAAGATCCATTATCGAACATCCTTCATTAGCACCAATCTTTCCTTCTTCCATTAAAAGATATGAAATAGCATTGAATTGCATAAAATCAGGATGACTGGCCGAAAAGTGATAGTGGAATACATCACCACCATTTAGGAATATCCCTCCTGCAATTGGAACATCTTTTATATATGCAAATCCGAGCCTTGCACGATTTCCCAAAATATTTTTATACTGATTCAAAAATATTTTATCTATCAAATAATAGCTACTAACCGAATGTTTATCGATTGTAAATTGATATAATTCCAAAAACTGATCAATTTTTGACCAATCTGCTTCTAGCTCCAGTGTAACACCACTATTAATTGCTTTTCGAATTTGATTTCTTCTTTTACAAGAATACTGAGTTGCAAAGAAATCTTCTTGGAGATTGTGGCAATAAACATATCCATGATTACTCACATCATATATCTGTGAAAATTTTTCAATCTCAGTATTCCAGGGATCAAAGCGTATGTACTCAGCAATAATATTATTTATTCGACAATATTCCTGAAATGCCTCATTAAACTCTTGTATTAATGTATCCTCTATAAGATTAATAATTACTGGTCCATTTTCACCACGGGCTGTTACTATATCCATATATTCCACATCATTTAATAACCCGGCTGTTCTTTTTATAAATGGATAAATTATTTCTCCGCTATCACTCTTAAAGTGAAAAATCTCCGCTTTTCCTTGTTCCTTTTCCTGTTGTAGCTTGCCCCATAAAGGATGCAAATATATTGTATTAATCATTAGTTTTCAACCTTTTCTTTCTCATTTCCAAGAAATTCCTCATCAACATCGATTCCCGAACCATCGCCACTACTTTTTAAAACGTTAAAAATAGTAGAAAATATCAGTTTAATATCTCCAAGAAATGTTATATGATCTACATAATCAACATCATATTTAAACTTTTTATTCCATGTTATTCCATTTCTTCCATTAACCTGAGCTAGCCCAGTCAAACCCGGAAGGACTTCATGTCGTCGACGCTGTGTACTATTATATCTGTTCAAATATTTTACTCTCAATGGTCGTGGTCCCACAACACTCATATCTCCTTTGATAATATTAAACGCTTCTGGAAGTTCATCCAAGCTTGTAGTTCTTAACATTTTTCCAAACCTAGTTAATCTCACTTCATCTGGAAGTAAATTTCCATTTTCATCTCGATCATCTGTCATAGTACGAAACTTATAAAGTTTAAAAATTTTTTCATCCTTACCGGGACGATTTTGCGTAAATAGTACTGGACTTCCTAATTTTACACGAACCAAAATAGCTACAATCAGATATAGCCACCAGAACACAATAACTGCTGCCAATCCACAACATAAATCTAGCGGACGCTTAAAATATTTTTCATAGGGGCCATATGGTTTATGCTTATTATACATTTTTTCTCCAATCTAATTCTTACTCAAAACATCTCTTTATAATCTCAATCACAACATTCTGTTCTTCTACCGTCATCTTGTTATCACTCGGCAGACACAATCCTCTATGAAACAGATCCATCCCAACATCCAGCGGTTTTCCATCTTTTCCAACTGCACCTCCGGAAATATATGCATTTGTCTTTGCCCTTCCATTTCCTTCGCGAGTGACAAAACCGTTCATTCTGTAAATCGGCTGCATATGCATTGGCTTCCAAAGAGGACGGCCTTCTGCCTTGTACCGTTATCTGGAAG
>OAWW01001341.1_pt1 | contig 13001 bp, 7 predicted proteins | sample 1517191 | NCBI WGS metagenome assembly OAWW01 (sample SAMEA2580253, study PRJEB22360) | human gut metagenome | biome: human gut; feature: human-associated habitat; material: faeces | place: Denmark | collected 2008/2010 | reverse complement strand
TTCCGGCTGTCCCCCGCCCCGCCCGGCCCCCCGCCGCAACCGTAACCGGGGCAGGCAAAAACCGGACAGGCAAAACGCAGCGGCCGCAAACACGGAACGGAGACAGGATGACCGAAAATCCGGAAGTCAGAAACCCGCCCGGGACAAACGGGAAACGGGAAGCCCCGAGGCACCCCGAAAAACGCAGGCGCCGGAGAAGAAAAAGTCCGGCATGGGCAGCTGGCTGTCCGGCATCCTCAGGCCGGGCCGCAAATAACCACCGGGCAACGTGCCCGCCAGCCACACCACCATCTGGAAATGCCGGAGCGTCGCTCCGGCATTTCACATTTTTGCACATCGCGGCCCACCACCTTGTCCCGGCCAGCCATTCGAAAACGGCCACGCCACAAACCCGCACCGGCGTCAGCAGACGCTACGGCAACCGGACGGCAGAACAGGGAAATCCGGCCCGGCTCCGAAAAGCCTTAAAAATAGCAACTTTCCGCCTTCGGCAGGTAATATTGATTGGATTTCGCCGTTAAATGATTACTTTTGCAGGACATAAAGCGAAACATACCGAAAAAATATGACATCCTTCAAACGCTGGAACAACATCGTCGGCTGGGCGGTCTTTGCCATCGCCGCACTGGTATACCTGATGACGATGGAACCGGTTTCGAGCCTCTGGGACTGCTCGGAATTCATTGCAACCTCCTATAAACTCGAAGTCGGGCACCCTCCCGGAGCCCCGCTGTTCATGATGCTGGCGCGCCTGGCGACGCTCTTCGCCGCCGGCAACCCGGACTTTGTGGGCATGGCGGTGAACGGCATGAACTCCATCGCCAGCGCATTCTGCATCCTGTTCCTGTTCTGGACGATCACACACCTGGCGCGGCGCCTCGTGACCCGCGACGGCAGCCAGCTCACCCGAGCCAACGTGTGGGCCATCCTGGGTGCAGGCATCGTGGGTGCCCTGGCCTACACCTTCACCGATACGTTCTGGTTCTCGGCCATCGAGGGTGAGGTCTACGCCCTCTCGTCGATGTTCACGGCGCTGGTCGTATGGCTGATGCTCAAATGGGAGGAGGAGGCCGACCAGCCCCACTCGTCACGCTGGATCGTACTGATCGCCTACATGATGGGACTGTCGATCGGCGTGCACATCCTCAACCTGCTGACCATCCCGGCGCTGGTGTTCATCTACTATTTCCGCACGACGGAGAAGGTGACTTTCAAGGGCATCGTCTACGCCACGCTGATCGCGGGCGCCATCCTGATCTTCGTCAACAACATCATCATCCCCTACACGGTCTACGTCGGGGCGATGCTCGACCTTTTCTTCGTCAACACGCTGGGGCTGCCCGTCAACTCGGGCATGGTGCTCTTCGCACTGGCGCTGATCGGCGGCATGGGCTGGGCTTCGTGGTACACACACCGCAAAGGCAAGGTCGTGTGGAACATCGTCCTGCTCTCGACGACCATGATCCTCATCGGGTTCTCGTCCTACGCTTCGGTGACGATCCGTGCCGCCGCCAACCCGCCGATGAACAGCAACAACCCCAACAATCCCCACGCACTGATGTCGGTGCTCAACCGCGACCAGTACGGTGACCGGCCGCTGCTGTTCGGCGCTTACTACTCGGCCCCGCCCGAAGGGTACAAGGAAAAGCATTTCTACTACCTCGACGAGGACGGCAAGTACAAGCCCGCATCGGTCATCACGGGATATACCCACGCCCCGGAATTCATCCACTTCTTCCCCCGCATGTGGGATGCGCGCAAAGGAGAGAAGGAGTACAAGCAATGGGCCGCCTACCGCACCAAAACCGAGATCATGCGCGACGAAAAGGGCGAAATCGTCCGCGACTCGCAGGGACGCCCCATGCAGGGCGAAGTGCTCGACTTCGGCACCAAGAAGGTATACGACGACGGGTACGAACCGCGCACGATCGTCGAGCCGACGTTCCTCGAGAACCTCAACTATTTCTTCAACTACCAGCTCTCGTACATGTACTGGCGCTATTTCCTGTGGAATTTCGTAGGGCGCCAGAGCGACATACAGCCGACCCGCGTGACGATCACCGACGGCAACTGGCTGTCGGGCATCAAGTGGATCGACGAGAAATACCTCGGGCCGCAGGACGATCTGCCGCGGGAGATCGCCGACAACAAAGGCCGCAACACCTACTATTTCCTGCCGTTCCTGCTGGGGCTGATCGGACTGATCTACCAGCTCAACCGCGACCAGCGGAATTTCTCGATCGTCATGTGGCTCTTCATCATGACGGGTATCGCGCTGGTTTTCTATTTCAACACTTCGCCGGGCGAACCGCGTGAACGCGACTACGTCTACGCAGGGTCGTTCTACGCATTCTGCATATGGATCGGGTTCGGCGTACTGGCCATCCGCGACCTGGTCGCATGGCTCACCAGGCGCAACAACGTCACGGCCGCCGTGGCGGCGACGGTGGTCTGCATGGGCGTGCCGACGATCCTCGCGGCGCAGAACTGGGACGACCACGACCGTTCGCACCGTTACATGGCGCGCGATATCGGCTGGAACTACCTGATGTCGACGCTGCCCAACTCGATCATCCTCAACTACGGCGACAACGACACGTTCCCGCTCTGGAACAACCAGGAGATCTACGGCGTACGCCCCGACGTGCGTATCATGAACACCTCCTACCTGGGCGGCGAATGGTACATCGACGAGATGAAAACCAAGGCCAACGACGCCCCGGGCGTACCCTTCTCGCTGCCCAAGAGCAAGTATACCTTCACCAACGACTGGGTGCCGGTGGACAACCGCTTCGACCGCGCGGTGGACATCAAGGACGTGATCGAATTCGTGCGCAGCGAAGACCCGCGCAGCAAGATCAAGCTCTCGGACGGGACGATGACCGACTACATCCCGACCAAACGCATCGCACTACCAGTGAACAAGGAGAACGCCATCGCCTCGGGCATCGTCGCCGAAAAAGACCGCGCCCAGATGGTCGACACGGTCTACATCAACCTGCGGAAGAACTCGATCGACAAGACGCAGCTCATGATCCTCGACATGCTGGCCAACTTCGACTGGAAGCGCCCGCTCTACATGACGCAGGTCTACATATTGCAGGATTTCGGACTGATGGATTACCTCCAGTTCGACGGCTACGCCTACCGTTTCGTGCCGATCCTCACTCCCGTGCAAAACCCCTGGGAAATCGGGCGCATCGACGCGGATTACGCGGCGCCGCTGCTCAAGGAGACATTCCGCTACGGGAATCTGGCCGACCCGAGGGTATATGCCGATTACTTCATCCAATACAACCTGAGCGCCTCGCACGCCCGCGATGCCTTTGCCCGCGTGGCAAAGGAACTACTGCGGCAGGATCGCGCGCAGGAAGCCGTCGAACTGCTCGACATGGGGCTTGAGAAGCTGCCCCCGTCGCAGATACGCTTTACGGACTCCAACACCTATCCGTTCCTCGAAGCGTACTACGCCGCTTCGGCGATGGGCGTGGAGGATGCGGCCGACAAGGGCGACGCACTGCTGCGCGAATACGCCAGGACGCTGATCGAGTACATCGAATATTACCTGCGTTTCGACGGCGTGCAGGGCGACATGGTGTCGCCTATCATCGACGAGAAACTCGACCAGCTGGGCGACGTCTACTACCTGGCTGTATATGCCGGTCGCAAGGAAATCATCGGCGAGATCAACGCCTATTACCGTTCGCTCGGGGTCGAAGAGGAGAACCTCGTGGATGTGGGCGACAAGCCCCACCAGGTCGATACGACCCTTATCCCGCGCAAAGACACCGCGCAATAGCAACTACCACGGACAAAAGGCGAAAGCCCCTCCTTTGCGGAGGGGCTTTTCCCATATTACGGATCGGGGCTTCCGGGCGGAAACAGTGCAGCTGCAACAACCAAAACCGCCTCATCCCGTCCCCGGGCACCCGCCGTAAAAAGACAGGGAACCCCCGCCTCGGTGGGTTCCCGGCGGTCAAAACGGTATCGGCAGCAACGGGTACACATTTTCAGTGACGCCTCATCCCGCACAGTGAGTTGCCAAGCCGTTTTGGCGCGTTTCCTGTATGATGACAAAGATAGGCAAATTCCCCGATAATGATGTATAAATCATTATCAAATATTGGGGAGGTTTGTTTCTTTGTTAACATGAAACAACCTTGGCGGGACATAACATTACTGAAGGCGATCGCAGGTCGGCTCAGGGAACTGCGTGCAGAAAAAGGTGTTTCCCAGGAAACCGTCTACGAGGACACGGGCATCCATATCGGCAAGATCGAGACCGAGAAATACAATATCACGGTGAGCCCCCTCGCCCGCCTCTGCCGCTATTACGGCATATCGCTCGGCGCATTCTTCGACCAGGTAGAAGACAGGTCTGACGCAGAATGACAAGACGCCCCTCCGCGGAGGGGCGTCTTGTCATTTGGTTTCGGGTTTTCCGGCAGGCTGTTCCCGCTGCGGTTTGTCGTTGTCTTTGCTCCTGTTGTACAGGAACCGTTTGATCTTGTGCGTCGGAGTCTTTGCGAAATCGTCCTTTTCCTCGACCACCTCCGAAATCCGCGAGAAGCGGTTGACCTTGGCATTCACGAAATCCATGATCTCCTTCTTGAGCTGCTCGGTCTTGGCCTCCCAGGCCTCCTTCTTCGTCTCCCACTCCTCGCGCCAGTTGTCGACCATGGCCTCGATCTCATCTCGGTTGAAATGCACCAATGCCACGAGGCGCCCCTCCTGTTCGGTGACGATCGAATCGGCGATATATACGTGCGAATTGAGTACGGTTTCGATATCCTCGGGATAAATGTTCTCGCCGCCGGGGCCTACGATCATATTCTTCAGGCGCCCCTTGATATAAAGCCAGCCGTCCTTGTCGAACTCGCCCAGATCGCCCGTGCGGAACCAGCCGTCATCGGTAAAGACCTCTTTCGTCGCCTCGGGGTTCTTGAAATACCCGAGCATGACGCTGGGCGTCAGCGCCACGACCTCGCCCTGCCGGGTGTCGGGGTTGATATGCTCCAGGCGCAACTGCACGCCCGGCGCCTGGGGCCCGGTCGAGCCGAGGCGCACCTGCGAAGGTGCGGCGCCCGCAAGCAGCGGCGCGGTCTCGGTGAGCCCGTAGCCGATGGCATAAGGCACTTTCGCCTCCAGCAAGAACTTTTCGGCACCGCCGTCGAGTTTGGCGCCCCCGATGCCGAGGAACCGCAGCCGCCCGCCGAAGAGCTTGAGCAGTTTCTTGCCCGCGACGCGATGGAGGTAACGGCGCAAGAATCCCACCTTATAGAGCGTCCGCCAGAAACCGTTGGAATTGAATTTGGCCAGCACCTGGTGGCGGTAGATCTTCTCGATGATGAGCGGCACGATCAGCATGACCGAGGGACGCACGGCCCGCAGCGCCGGCATCAGTGCCGAGGCCGTGGGCGGACGGTCGAGGTAAACGACCCTGGCACCCATCGAGAAGGGATAGATCATACCGATGGAACATTCGTAGGTGTGCGAGAGCGGCAGCACCGAGAGGAATACGTCGTCGGGCAGTACGGGAAAGATGCCCGACGAAATCCCGACCTGGGCGCAGAGTGCCGCGTGGGTCAGCATCACCCCCTTGGGCTTCGAGGTCGTACCCGAGGTATAGATGATCACGGCCAGGTCATCGGGCTTCGGCACGGCCATGGTGCCCTCCCCCCTGACCCGCTGAGCAATGACGCCCAGGTTCTTGGTGCGCACCACGACGTTCAGCCGTTCGATGGTCTGTTTCGAGAGTTTGGTAAAGAGCCTGTCGGAAACGAGCAGGGCCTTGGCTTCGGAATGCGCGATGATCATGTCGAGTTCCTCACCCGAAAAATCGGGCAGGATCGGCACGGCGACCATGCCGGCCGAAGTAACGGCGAAATAGCAGACTCCCCAATTGGGCATGTTGCTGCTGAGCAAGGCAACCTTGTCCCCGGCACGGAGCCCCGCACCGGTAAGTATCTCCTGCACTTTTTCGATACGCCGGCCCACCTCGGCATAGGTCACGTCGTCGCCTTCGAACATCGAAAATGCGACTTTCGACGCGAACTTCTCCACGCTGTTGCGGACCAGTTCGTAAAGTGTATTGATGGTCATAATACGTTTCGTTTTAACTACGTTTCAATAACGCGAAAGTTTGGGGCGAAATTACTAATTTCCGGTTAAAAATCACTATTTTTGAACCAAAATAATAAAATGCTCGACCATCAGTACATCAAAAAACTTGCCGCCGATGCGGGGTTCGACCTTTGCGGCCTGGCTCCGTGCCGGCACCTGGTCGAGAACGAGTCGATGCTGCGGGCATGGCTCGGCAAGGGCTACCAGTCGTCGCTGGCCTACATGGAGCGCAATGTCGAGAAGCGCGCCGACCCGCGCAAACTGGTTGAGGGCGCACGTACGGCCGTGGTCTGCGCCGTGAGTTACAAAAACCGCGCAGGCGAGGGCTACCCTCCCGGACACCGCACGAAAGTAGCTTCCTATGCCTGTGCGGCCGACTACCACACGACGATCAAGGGAATGCTCGGCCGGATGCTCGATGCACTTTGCGCCTCCCGCCCCGATCTGTCGGGGCGGGCGTTCGTCGACACGGCCCCCCTGCTCCCAGCGTCCCGAAAAACAACTGGCCGTCGAAGCCGGGCTGGGCTGGATAGGCCGTCAGTCGCTGCTGGTGACACCCCGTTTCGGCACCTATGTCCTGCTGGGCGAACTGCTGCTCACGGACGATGCCGACGCCTACGACCCGCCTTTCGAAGGGTCGCGCTGCGGACGCTGCCACAATTGCATCGAAAGCTGCCCGACGGGCGCTATCGTCGCCCCGAAGGTAATCGACACGGGACGCTGTATCTCCTGCCACACGATCGAGAAAGAGCCCACCGAAGGAATCGGCCTCGACGGCTGGATCTTCGGCTGCGACCGCTGCCAGAGTTGTTGCCCCCACAACCAGAAAGCCCCGATGCACACCAACCCGGCCTTCGACCCCGTGTTCGACCCGCTGGCGATGGACGCCGAGGCATGGCTGGCGATGGACGAAACGGAATTCGAAGCCCGCATGGGCACGACACCGCTGACCCGCAGCGGACTGGCACGCATCCGAAGCAACATCGCCGGCACCCCCGGCCCCGAATAACCCGTCCCCGCATACGCAGGACAGACGCCCCGCGCTTCCGCAGCAACAACAACCCGGGCATTCGGCACGACTTCCACATCCTCCTTAGGGCAAACCCACGCCCCGGCCGGAAATGCAAAACCCGGCCCGGGACAAACGCCGGACACCGCGGTTTCCTGCCCGCCCGCAATAACAAGCCGATTCCGCAGGGGGGGGGCATATTCCGCACAAAAAAAAGCGGGTTCTCACGAACCCGCTTCATATCGGCACTTACCCCGTTTACTTGGAAAGTTCGGCCAGGGCAGCGTCGTGCCGATCGGCAGCCGGGCCGTCGGTCACCTGCTTGAAGGCGGCGATTGCCTGCGGCTTCATCTCCTTGGCATTGTAAGCGGCGCCCAGCAGGTAGTACATCAGGCTCTTGTCGGCCGGATCGGTCTGAGCATCGGCAGCAGCCTGTCCCAGTTCGATAACCTTGGCATAGTCCTTCTTGTTGGCATAAGCCTGCAGGCGGACATTTTGCGCCAGTGCGCTCTGGGGATTCTTGGCCAGCAGGTCATCGGCCATCTTGATGATCCCGTCGAAATCGTTGGCAGCCTGCATCTTGGCAACCATATTATTGGTATAGAGCGCCATATCCTCCTTGGCCTTGGCGGCATCTTCGGCATATTTGGGGTGCGTCTTGGCAGCAACGGCCTCGTAGATTTCCATACCCTTCTCGTACTGCGACATGTCGCCGCTGCTCATGGCCATTTCGCAATAGCTCATCGCCAGGTTGAGCGCCATGCCCGTGTTGTCGGGGTCGGCGGCATAGCCCTTGGCGAAGATCTCCGACGCGGTGGCATAGTCCTTATTGTTGAAAGCGTCGCCGCCCTGTATCTGGTAAATCTTGGCAACCCAGCCGTTCGACTTGGCCATCTGGTTCATGTCGCCGTAAAGCTCGGCCAACTCGGCCGACTTCTCGAAGTTCTTCAGCGCCTCGTCGTAATTCTTGGTCTTCAACGCACCGCCGCCCAGCATGAAATAGCATTTGGGCAGCGTCGATTTTGCCGTAGCCACCATCGAAGCGGCGCTCTCGTTGTCCATGCCCTGGTCGATGACCTGTTCGAACTTGGCAGCTGCCTCGGTGAAATTCTTTGCCCCGAATGCGGCGGCCGCCTCATTGTAAATTGCCGTGACATCCTGCGCCGAGAGCGATACGGCCCCGAACAGCGCAATTACCGATACTAATAATTTTTTCATTCTCCTATTCGTTTTTTAAGTTTTTCAGTTCATGTATCCCGGGTTGCGGATACGTTGGATGCAAAAGTATGTTTTTTTTCCTTTTTTTCAAAATCTAAATGCGGCCTAATCGCGTAACCCGGCGAAAAAAGAGGTCATCAATGCCTCGCATTCCCCGCCGAGGATGCCGCGCACGACCGTCGTTTTCGGATGGAAGACCGCCTCGGAATAACGTCTGTAACCCTTCTTGGGATCGTCGGCACCCCACACCACACGCCCTACCTGTGCCCAGCCGATGGCTCCGGCGCACATAATGCACGGCTCGACGGTGACATATAACGTACACCCTTGCAGGTATTTGCCGCCGAGGGTCGACGCCGCGGCCGTGAGGGCCTGCATCTCGGCATGGGCCGTAGGATCGGAGAGCGTTTCGACAAGGTTGTGGCCACGGCCCACCACCGCACCGTCGGCTACAACTACCGCACCGATCGGCACCTCTTGTTCATTTAACGCTTTGCGGGCCTCGTTTAGTGCGAGGCGCATGAATTTTTCGTCGGTTTTCCGCTGTTCTTCCATTTCGGGTATTTTCCGCAAAAATAGACAAACTTTTACAAACGGCCTCGTCGGGCGGCGGATTATCCCGCGCAGGAGCCGCCGCGGCACGCCCCGCGCCAAATAAAAATCCCGGCCCGCGTTCCGTATTTCGCTTCTTTTATTTAACTTTGCGGGTTGCAAGGACAAAACAAACAAAAAATACAAACCCCTATGTACAGAACCCATACGTGCGGCTGCCTGAGAGCCGAAAACGTAAACCAGACCGTCACCCTCGCCGGATGGGTGCAGAAAGTGAGGAACCTCGGCGCCATGACCTTCATCGACCTGCGCGACCGCTACGGCATTACTCAGGTCGTCATCGAGGAGCACTCGCCCGCCGAAGCCCGCCAAACGGCATGCTGCGTGGGCCGCGAATGGGTCATCCAGGTGGTCGGCAAGGTCATCGAGCGGCAATCGAAAAATCCCAGGATGGCAACCGGCGACATCGAGGTCGCCGCCCAGAAGGTGACCATACTCCACGAAGCCGAAGTTCCCCCGTTCACGATCGAAGAGGTTTCGGACGGCGGCGACGACCTGCGCATGAAATACCGCTACCTCGACCTGCGCCGCCCGCCGTTGCAGCGCAACATGATCCTGCGGCACAAGATGGCGCAGGAAATCCGCCGCTTCCTCGACGCGGAAGGCTTCCTCGAGATCGAAACCCCCTATCTGGTCAACTCGACGCCCGAAGGCGCCCGCGACTTCGTCGTCCCCAGCCGCATGAACCCCAACCAGTTCTACGCCCTGCCCCAGTCGCCGCAGACCCTCAAACAGCTGCTGATGGTCGCCGGCTACGACAAGTATTTCCAGATCGTGCGCTGCTTCCGCGACGAAGACCTGCGCGCCGACCGCCAGCCCGAGTTCACACAGATCGACTGCGAGATGTCGTTCGTCGAGCAGGAAGACGTGCTGGAGATTTTCGAGCGCTGGGCCAAGCACATGTTCAGGGAGGTAATGGGCATCGAACTGACTGAACCGCTGCGCCGTATGCCGTGGATCGAGGCGATGGAGAAATACGGTTCGGACAAACCCGACCTGCGCTTCGGCATGGAGTTCGCCGACCTCACCGACCTTGCGAAAGGCCACGGCTTCCAGGTCTTCGACGACGCAGAATACGTCACGGGATTCGCCGCCACGGGCTGCGCCGCCTACACGCGCAAGCAGATCGACGCCCTCACGGAGTTCGTCAAGCGCCAGCAGATCGGCGCCAAGGGGCTGATCTGGATCCGCGTCGAACAGGAGGGCGTAAAATCGTCGGTCGACAAGTTCTACACGCCCGACGAGATCCGGAAGATGGCCGGCCGCTGCGGCGCCAAGGCCGGGGACATGGTCTTCATCCTCTGCGGCAAGAAGTTCAAAACGCTGACACAGCTCTGCGCCCTGCGTCTGGAAGTGGCTCAGCAGTTGGGACTGCGCGACCCGAAGAAGTTCGCGCCGCTCTGGATCGTGGACTTCCCGCTCTTCGAGTGGGATGACGAAACGCAGCGCTACTACGCCATGCACCACCCGTTCACCTCGCCCAAGCCGGAGGACGTACAGTATATCGACAGCGACCCCGGCCGCGTACGTGCCAACGCCTACGACTTCGTGTGCAACGGCACCGAAATCGGCGGCGGTTCGATCCGTATCCACGACTCGAAGCTGCAGGCCAAGATGTTCGAAGTGCTGGGCTTCACGGCCGAACAGGCACAGCTGCGCTTCGGGTTCCTGATGGACGCCTTCAAATACGGCGCACCGCCCCACGGGGGCCTTGCGTTCGGCTTCGACCGCCTGTGCTCGCTCTTCGGCGGCTCGGACTCGATCCGCGATTACATCGCCTTCCCGAAGAACAATGCGGGCCGCGATGTGATGCTCGACGCCCCGGGCTGCATCGACCAGGCGCAGCTCGACGAGCTCTGCCTCTCGCTGGTAAAGCCGGAAGAGTAACGCCCGGCCGGGTTCCGTGCGATACAGGGTGCCGCCTGACGGCGGCACTTTTTTTTGCCCGCATCCACGGCACCGCATTTGCCTGTTCCGGGAAAAATACCTATTTTTGGATCATAAAACGACACGGATCATGTCAGCTCCCTTAGCCGAAAGACTGCGCCCCCGCACGATAGACGAATATATCGGGCAGGAGCACCTCGTGGGTAAGAACGGTGTGTTCCGCAAGTTCTTCGAAACGGGCAACGTGCCGTCGTTCATCCTTTGGGGCCCGCCGGGCGTGGGCAAAACCACGCTGGCGAAGATCGTCGCCACGCAGCTCGACCGTCCGTTCTTCACGCTCTCGGCCGTCACGTCGGGCGTCAAGGACGTGCGCGAAGTGATCGAGTCGGCCCGCAAACAGCGCTTTTTCGACGCCAAGCCGCCCTTCCTGTTCATCGACGAAATCCACCGTTTCAACAAAAGCCAGCAGGATTCGCTGCTGGGAGCCGTCGAGCAGGGCGTCGTGACACTCATAGGCGCCACGACCGAAAACCCTTCGTTCGAGGTGATCTCGCCGCTCCTGAGCCGCTGCCAGGTCTACATCCTCAAATCGCTGGAGGACAAAGACCTGCAAACGCTGCTCGACCGGGCGCTGACGACCGACACGGAACTCAAAGCACGCCAGATCGAAGTGAAGCAGACGGGTGCGTTGTTCAAATTCTCGGGCGGCGACGCCCGCAAGCTGCTCAATATCCTCGACATACTGGCCGGGGCGACGGAGGGCAAACTGACGATCACCGACCAGTACGTCACCGACTGCCTGCAACAGAACATCGCCCTCTACGACAAGAACGGCGAGCAGCACTACGACGTCATCTCGGCCTTCATCAAATCGGTGCGGGGCAGCGACCCCAATGCCGCGATCTACTATCTGGCGCGCATGCTGGCCGGAGGCGAAGAGCCACGCTTCCTCGCACGGCGGCTGGTGATCCTCGCCTCGGAGGACATCGGGCTGGCGAACCCCAACGCACTGCTGCTGGCCAACGCCTGTTTCGACACGGTACACAAGATCGGCATGCCCGAAGCGCGGATCACGCTGGCAGAAACGACGATCTACCTGGCCACCAGCCCCAAGAGCAACTCGGCCTATATGGCCATCAACAAGGCGATGTCGCAGGTCGAGCACGACACCACGAACCGCCCCGTGCCGCTGCACCTGCGCAACGCCCCGACCAAGCTGATGGACAAGGCAGGCTACGGCAAAGGGTATAAATATGCACACGACTACGCGGGCAATTTCGCCGAGCAGGAGTTCCTGCCCGAAAGCCTCGCAGGGACGAAATTCTACGAACCCAACACCGGGAATGCCACCGAGGCGAAGATCGCCCAGCGCATGCAGGAGTTGTGGAAGGACAAGTATAAATAGTACATCGAAGATTTCCGGCGGCACGCGCGGCATACGCACGATTCCCGGCCCGGCAACCCGCATCACGACCATAAAATGAAACGCATCGGCATCATATCCGACACCCACGGGACATTCGACGACACGCTGCGCGAATTCCTCAAGGACGTGGACGAAATCTGGCATGCGGGCGACATCGGCTCGCTCGAACTGGCCGACACGATCGCGTCGTTCAAACCCCTGCGCGCCGTCTCGGGCAACATCGACGGAGGGCTCACACGCCGCGTCTACCCTGATTTCCTCGCATTCGAATGCGAGGGCGTGCGGGTGCTGATGACCCATATCGGCGGCTACCCGCGCCATTACAACCCGCGCGCAGCGGCAAAGATACAGGCGCTGCATCCCAAACTCTTCATCGCCGGGCATTCGCATATCCTCAAGGTGGTCTACGATCCGGTTTACGACCTGCTGCATGTCAACCCGGGCGCAGCCGGCGAATACGGTTTCCACAAAGTCCGCACGGCCGTGCGGCTGGTGATCGACGGCGCCGACATGCGCGACATGGAGGTCGGAGAGTGGCCGCGGAAATAATCCGCACCGGGAGACAAACCGGCAACCGAGTTCATTCCGGAAGCCCTCCCGGAAACAAGGGAATCCCGATCCGCTGTCGGGCACGCCCCCGAATGACGGCGGCCCGGCACCCGGACGCCCTGTACGCAATGGCCCCCACGGGTTTGGCGGAATAAGTCCGCAGGGAATCCGCCACGA
>OAWW01001331.1_pt1 | contig 13118 bp, 7 predicted proteins | sample 1517191 | NCBI WGS metagenome assembly OAWW01 (sample SAMEA2580253, study PRJEB22360) | human gut metagenome | biome: human gut; feature: human-associated habitat; material: faeces | place: Denmark | collected 2008/2010 | reverse complement strand
ATTGACATCCGTGGAGATTCAGAAAGTGTGGCTTGAAGCAACCAAACGTAGGAAAAGGGACTTAGCGTCCCTACCCTACATGTTGGTAAAAACAGAAGAAGAAACGAAGGAATATAAAAGCAGAAAAGGGGAAAAAGATACAGGCTGTATGCAAAATCCACAAAATAGTATGCAGCATGTAGACAATTCATCTGAAAATGCAGACAATTCCAGACAAAGTATAGGAGAGCATAGTATAGGAGAAGAAAGTAAAGGACTTCCCCCTCTAACTCCCCTTGGGGAGAACGGAGGAGGAACGGCGGATATTTCCTTCTATGAAATCCCCGGATATGCATATAACAAGCAGACGCATAATTTAGAATGCTTACTACTCAGACTGGACCAACTGTGTATCATTGACCCGAAAGAGATCAAAAGCATACTGAAACTCTCGAACTATGGAAAATTAGGAGGGTATGTATGGAAAGTGATCAGCAATGCACGATGGAGCACAGTAGATTCAAAAGGAGCATATCTGATTTCATCCCTGAGAAAAGAGAGAAATAACCAGTAGAAAATACATACTGATTATCAAAGCATTACAAGAAGTTAACTTCCTGTTGACAGAAAGTTAACTTCTTGTTGACAAACTCTTAACTTCTTGCAAACAGGAAATTCTAACGAAGGATAAATCTCAGCGTTCCACCTTTTATCAGTTCTTCATGACTGATACGGTAACGGGATAATTTCTTCCCGCCTAACTCCATCTCACGGATGTATAAGGATTCTGCTGAAGGACGTTTAGTTTCTATCACCAGCTTATCACTTCCCCAAGTATCAGGGTCAAGGCGAATCACTACCTTATCGAATACAGGCGTAGTAAGGGTATAATATGGATCACCGGGACAGTCGGGGTAGAATCCTATCATGTTAAAGATGGCCCATGTAGACATGGTACCGGTGTCATCATTACCGGGGATACCATCGGGAGCATTCTTAAAATATTTCTGCAAAAGCCGCTGGGTCTCCTTTTGCGTACGCCATTCTTCGCCCTTGAAATAAGAAAAGAGATGAGCATAAGCAATGTCGGGTTCATTGGCAGGATCATAGAGTCCATCGTCAAAGACACGCTGAAGTTTTTCAATGAAAGGTTTCTGTCCACCCATGAGACGGGCAAGTCCTTTCACATCGTGGGGAACATAGAAACTGTAATTCCAGGCACATCCTTCATGAAAACCGGGATTCGGTTCAAAATTTTCTCCCTGTCTTGGATTGAAGGGTGAATAGAACTGACCATCAGGCAAAATAGGACGGAAAGTACCAAATTCCTTACTATAGTAGTGCTTATATCCCAGTGAACGATTATAAAAAAAACGCGCATCCTCTTTCTTGCCCAAAGCTTCTGCCAGAAGCGAAAGAGAATAGTCTGCAATGTAATACTCCAATGCATGAGAGACCGAATTATCATACTGTTCACGCAAAGGAACATATCCCAATGACATATAATCATCATTATCCGGCCTCAGCAAATTCTCGGTACCGGGCAAAGTGGCAGATTTATACATAGCTTCATAAGCCAGATCGATATCAAAATCGCGTAGGCCTTTCAACCAGGTATCAACGATGACAGGAATAGACGGGTCACCCTCCATAGTTAACGTCTCACGCCCGTAAAGTTCCCACTTGGGTAGCCAACCATGTTCGCGATACATATCGAGCATGGAACGCACCATTTGTAACTGACGTTCGGGGTAAACCAACGTAAGGAGTTGGTGAACGTTACGGTACGTATCCCAAAGCGAGAAAACAGTGTAACGGTCTCCATTTGTAGTCAGTATTTCATTACTCTCCATAGCAGGGTATTGCCCGTTGACATCTTGCAAGATATTGGGATGTATCAACGTATGGTAAAGGGCAGTATAAAAGACAGTTTTCTGTTCTTCCGTCCCGCCTTCGACAAGAATACGCGAAAGGTCCTCATTCCAACGCATACGGGCATCTGCCAATACCTGACTGAAATTCTTTCCACTTTGTTCTGTATCCAGATTCAGGCGGGCATTTTCGATGCTGACAAAAGAAACTCCCATTTGCACTTCGATCTGTTCACCTTCCGTCGTGTTGAAAGTAAGAAAAGCACCGATATCATCTCCGGCAATTTCCTTACGATAACGGGTATAAAGTTTGTAGTGTCCGTTGTCGGGATCCCATTCAGCTTCAACTCCGGTCATGGGACGCTGTTTTTTCCAATAACCGCTGGATACCGGCTGCTTGTTGACACGCATTACAAAATAAATGGGAAATATTGCCTGGGGGTTATAGCAGAAAGTTCCCAATAATTTCATGCCTTCAAATTCGGTGTCACTCACCTGTTTCAGGAAAGCACCGGTTTCATTCGTCAGCCCTTCACCTAAATTCAGTAATACATGGCTTTGTCCGGCAGGAAATGTGAAACGTGAAACACCCGTGCGGGGAGTGGCAGACACCTCGGTCTTTACATTATAGCGAGTGAGGAAATTACTGTAATAGCCCGGAGAAGCCTGTTCATCCTCATAACGACTTCCGTACTCCTTGTAATCTACGGACAATTCACCCGTAGTAGGCATCAGCAATAAAGATCCCAGTTCGGGACACCCCACACCACTTAGATTGACATGCGAATATCCGGTAAAAAAGCAATTGTGAAACTCGTAAGGAGTAGACCACCAACGGGCATCTTTATCATACTTGTTATCTTCCGATCCCATCACATTGAAAGGAACCACGGACATCATTCCATTGGGACAAACCGCTCCCGGATTAGTAGTTCCGAAGTTAGTGGTACCGATGAAAGGATTGACATAGCTTATAGGTAAAGAACCCTCTCCACCTCCGGCAAACACCGGAAGCAGACAAAGGGCAGAAAGTGTGTAAGCCAATAAAATACGTTTCATAGCCGACTGATTCTTTAAGGAATTAACTATACAATGCTGTTTTTCTTCGTAAATTCTATGATTTCCGAAATATAACCAAAGGCCATACCTACAACAGTATCGGCAGCGCCATAATATACTGCCACTTTATCTCCATCCTGCAAAGAAGCACAAGGGAATACTACATTGGGCACATCTCCCTGCAATTCATAAGGAGCAGCAGGAGCAAGCAAGTACGGACGTGTGCGATACAATACCTTTGCCGGATTTTCTTTATCAAGAATAGCCGCTCCCATAGAATAGCGGAAACCGTTGCAAGTAGTAATAACTCCATGATAGAATATCAACCAGCCCTCTTCAGTAAGGAACGGTACAGAACCGGCACCTATCTTCATACACTGCCATGCACTTTCAGGAAAGGGAGTAACTTTCATCACACAACGGTGTTCTCCCCAATATTTCATGTCCGGACTGTAACTGATGTAAATATCTCCAAATGGTGTATGACCGTTATCGCTCGGACGGCTCAACATAGCATATTTACCATCTATCTTCTGCGGAAAAAGCACCCCGTTACGGTTAAAAGGCAAAAAGGCATTTTCGCACTGGAAGAATTCTTTGAAATCGAATGTATAGGCAATACCGATAGTAGGTCCATGATAGCCGTTGCACCAGGTAATCCAGTAGCGATCTTCAATCCAGGTGACACGTGGATCGTATTTATACTCGGATTCTATCATCTCCGTATTCCCCGCCTTGAAACAGATAGGCTCATGGTTTATCTCCCAATTGATTCCATCTTTACTAAAGCCCGCAAAGATATTCATCTGCACTGCCTTATTATCACAACGGAAGACACCGGCAAATCCATCCCCGAACGGAACTACCGCACTATTGAAAATACTGTTGGAAGTCGGAATGTGATAGCGTCCGATAACCGGGTTTTTAGAGTAACGCCACATAACGTCTGTACAACCTTCCGGGCGTTCTTCCCAAGGCATATTCATCATCTGTTTCATAATTCTTCTATGTTATTAGTTATATATTTCATTGATTCTTCTTTTCATCCGGATAGGTGAATGGCACAAAATAAGTGATCAGAAATGCCGGAATAGTAGCAAACATCGTAAAAATAAAAAATGCCTTATATCCCAACGCATCACTAACAAAACCACTGATAGATCCCGGAAGCATCACTCCCAGATTCATGATGCCCGAAGCAAAGGCATAATGGGCCATCTGATGTTTGCCGGGAGCCACTTGCTGCATCATAAACAGTGTCAGACCTACGAATCCGAAACCATATCCGAAGTATTCAAGCACAATGGCACTTCCTATCAGCATACCATTCTCCGGCTGATAAATAGCCAGCAATGTATAAGCCAGAAATGGCAGGTTGAAAACACAACACAACGAAAACAATGTCCGGCTCAATCCTCTGTGAGAGATGTAATAACCTGCCAACAGGGATCCCAAGACAAAAGCAGCTGCCCCGTAAGTTCCATAGTACAGACCTATCTCCTGTTCTCCCAGTCCCAATCCTCCAACAGAACGTTCCGCCTTTAAAAACAACGGAACAATCTTCATGACAAAGCCCTCGGCCAAACGATAAAGAATGATAAATGCCACATAATACCAGATATGCTTCTTCTGAAAGAAAGCACGGATAACTTCCACCAATCGGTTCCAGGTTTCCCTGCCGCCTGTAGCTGCAGTTCCTCCCGAAGGCAACATACGCACATGATATACTCCCAGGAATACCATTACAGCAGCCAGAATCAACATGACTGTCATCCATGCTTGCACAGTCGCTTCATGGCGGACAGCTTCTTCCGTCCCCTGAACTCCTCCGAAGTATTTCAGCAACCAGCCTGCCAACCAAACCAGTCCACCGGATGCAACAATTTTAGCGATATTATAGAAAGCACCTTGCCAACCGATATACTTGGCCTGATCCTGCTTATTCAGTTCCGACATATAAACACCATCTGTTGCAACATCGTGTGTCGCCCCGCTGAAAGCAATAACCGCCAACAAAGCAATACACACGGCAAAGAAAGCCGGAAGAGGCAACGCCAATGCTACCAGGGCAAAACCTGCCCCGGTAATCAATTGTGTCAGCACCACAAAGAACTTTTTCGTCTTGAACATTTCCAAGAACGGACTCCAAAGGAATTTCAGTGTCCAAGGTAGCATTATCAGCGATGTCCACAGAGCAATCTGTGCATCACCAATCCCCAATCCTTTGAACATCAGCACAGACACCATATTCAGCACCACAAAGGGAAGCCCCATGGCAAAGTAGACGGTGGGTACCCAGGAAATCGGATTACGACTATTTTGATTCATACCTATTGACTAAATCATTCTGCTTCACTTCAGAGGAACATTCCCCATCGTCAGTTCCAACGTACCACCATCTACTATATCCTGATGCGTAAAGAAAGGCTTATCCAACTTCTTTCCATTCAGTACCATACTCTGCACATACTTGTTCTCGCGACTGTTATTATGTGCTATGACAGTGAATGTCTTACCATCTTTCAACTGAATGGTAGATTTTTCGAATAATGGGCGACCGATAGAATAAATCGGTTTACCCGGACATACCTGATAGAAACCCATAGAATTGAGAATGAACCACGCGGACATCTGTCCGCAATCCTCATTGCCCGACAATCCGTCCGGATCATTGAAATAAAGGGTATGTAATATTTGATCCACCAGTTCTTGTGTCCGCCAAGGTTGATCCACATAGTTATACAGATGAGTAATATGATGACTTGGTTCATTGCCATGTGCATATTGTCCTATCAAACCGGAGATATCAGCAGAAACCATATCACCCTCCAAAGCTGAATCGGCAATAAACAAAGAATCCAGTTTACCGATAAAGGTATCACGTCCTCCCATCAGCTCCACTAATCCATCTATATCATGAGGCACAAACCAAGTCCATTGCCAGGCTGTACCTTCGCAATAGTCGTCACTACGGTGATTGGATGAACGGGGATTGAAAGGAGTACGCCAATTACCTTCACTGTCCAGTCCGCGCATAAAACGGGTAGAAGCATCAAAATAAACCTGGTATCCCTTAGCAAAGGCTGCATATTTCTCCTCATTCGGTTCATCTCCCATAGCATCTGCCAGCACAGAAATACACCAGTCGTCATAAGCATATTCCAACGCCTTTGCTACGGATTCATTATCCTTGTCGCAAGGTACATAGCCTATTTTATTCTTCCAGTATTTAGCTTGAGGCATCAAGTGGGGTAATACCAATGGCGGACATAAAATACCGGTCGTATCATATTCCGCAACACGGATACAGGCCTTATATGCATCTTCCACATCGAAATTACGATAACCTTTTGTATAAGCATCAGCTATAATAGATGCAGCATGATAACCGATCATTGTTCCCGTATAGTTTCCGGCCAGTTCCCACATAGGATATACACCACCCTCATGCTGCTTCCGGATTAATGAACGGATAAAGGCTTCATTTAAATCAGGATCGATAATTGTCATCAACGGATGATATGCCCTGAATGTATCCCATAAAGAGAATACAGTATAGATAGGCTCTTCCACACTACCCTGATGAGGTTTCAAATCCATACCCAGATAGCGTCCATCGGCATCTGTAAACAGATTAGGTTGCACACCGGTATGATAGAGTGCAGTATAAAACATTACTCGCTGGTCCTTATCAGACGTTTCAATATCTATCTTGGCAAGATAATTATTCCATGATTCACGGGCAGCACTACGCACACCGTTAAAGTCCCATTCAGGTATTTCAGCTTCCACATTCTTTCGTGCCCCATCCATATCTACAGCAGAAACACCGACTTTCACAAGAACTTCCTCATTATTCTCTGTCTGGAACTGTAACAAAGCCTTAGCTGTCGGAAAGAGTGGCCCCCCTTCATCCAATGCCATAGAATCGGTTACCAATGTATAGGTAAAAGGTTTGGAAAACTTCGCATAGAAATTGATATACTGGTCAAATGCCCAATATACTGTTTTCTTGCGTCCTCGTATCTCTGTATCACTGATTACCTCCAACTCCATCTCTTCATTCTTCTGACGCTGCAGACTGTAATCCAAGTCCAGTATAAATCCGGCATCTTCCGCCTTTGGGAAAGTATAGCGGTGAATAGCTGCACGTTTGGTAGCCGTCAATTCGGCTTTTACCTGATAACGATCCAAAAAGACTGAATAGTAGCCCGGTTGTGCCACTTCATTGTCATGAGAGAAAGCAGAAGCATAAGCCATCTGTTGACTCTCTTCTCCCATTGCATGATAATCCTGTTTGCCTACGGTAGGCATCAGCAATACATCACCATAGTCTCCACAACCTGTGCCGTTAAGATGGGTATGCGAAAATCCATTCATAGTAGAATCTGCATAATAATATCCGGAACAGGCATCCCACTGATAAATGCGTGTGTCGGGACTGGGTTGTATCATTCCGTTCGGAACTACAGCCCCAGGGTAAGTATGTCCATGCCCTCCCGTACCGATAAACGGATTAACGTATGATGAATAATCCTGCGCTCCCGGGGTACAACTGTACATTCCGAATAACAGCACTCCACTCATCAACATAAAATTCAGTTTCATGTTTTTCTTCATATTCTTAATAGTATTACATATTCATAATCAAAGTGGCATAAAGGTAATGGCTTGTCCTCCACCTCTTGCCATATCCACGGACAGAATGTCTTCAGCAGTCACCTGCTTCTCTATAATCTCATAAGCCGTAGGATTCGTTATCCAGTCAGCCTCTTTACCATCAGCATAAATGACAGCCCTGTAAGTCTTGCCTTTTTCCAGAAAATCCAATTTGACTGTAACCTCACGTGCGTCTTCATTAGTAGCTGCACCCATGAAATATTTGTCTCCTGCGCGGCGCATTATGACTACATATTCTCCCGGCTCACCTGCCAGCGCTTCCGACCAGTCACAATCAGTATCAAAATCGCGAAAGAATTGAAAAGCAGGATGTCCTTCGTAATTTTCAATCATGTCGGCAGCCATTTGTAAAGGAGAATAAAGTATCACCCAGTTAGCGATCTGTTTCGCCAGCGTAGAATTGATCCGGCAATCCTTACTATCCTTCATATTCCACTTCTTGCGATAAGGAGACTTTTTGGCACGCTCATACAGTATGTCGAAGATTCCCGGAGTATAGTCCATTGGCCCTGACAACAGACGGGTAAATGGCAAAAGTACATGATGTTCGGGGGGATTTCCCTCGCTCCAGGCATTCCATTCCATGCCACGGGCACCCTCACGAGTCATCATATTGGGGTATGTACGGCGGATACCAGTGTCTTTGATCGGTTCGTGTACATCAAGAGTGGTATGATATTTTGCAGCAGTCTTTACCACTTTACGGTAATGGCGTACATTGTATTGTCCATGATGATTGTGCCCATTGGGAAGTCCGCCGGCATAACCGGTCTTCACACTATGAATACCCAAGTCAGCATACCATTTATAAGACTTATCCAGTTGTTTCTCATAATTGACTATGTTGCCACCCGTTTCATGATGTCCAATAATCTCAATTCCTTTTTCCTTAGCATAACGGACTATTTCCTTTATATCAAAGTCAGCATACGGACGCGTATAATCAAAGTCCTGAGAGCCTCCCCAATTTTCCCAACCGGCGTTCCAGCCTTCAAACATCACTCCTTCAATGTTGTTAGCTGCTGCAAAGTCAATATATCGTTTAGCATTCTCCGTTGTGGCACCGTGGCGGTCATTTATCACCCAGCTTTCTACCCCCAGATGCATTCCCCACCAGATACCTACATACTTCATTGGACGTATCCAATCCGTAGTTTCCAGTACACAAGGCTCATTCAGATTCAGTATAAGCCCGGAGTTAATTAGACCGACAGCTTTCGGAGCAATCTGTATGGTACGCCAAGGCGACTTGAAAACACTACCGTTTACCCGCACTTTAATGCCATCAGGCCAAGGAGCCAGTTCCGACTTGAAATTGCAACCACCTGTATTTTTCAATGTCATCTCGGGGAAGTCCGTCAATGCAGCTTCGTGAATGCTGGCATATACATTGCCTGCCTTAAATGTCATGGGAGTATTGGCATTGTCTGTCCGGCTGACAGGCTGTGTACGATATAGCAATTCATAAGTATCATAATTGGCAGGTATGGACCATGAAGTACCATCCTGTGCTATATTGAACGCAGTCAGCTCATCCGTGATAAGAAGACTGTCTGCTCCGGCCACTTCATATTCGTAGCGGAATCCTACCCCGTCATCGAATACACGAAACCGTAAAATCAGTTTGGTAGCAGCTGCATCAGACAAGTGAACAGCCATTTCATTGTAATGGTTGCGAATGGTTTTATTTTCTCCCCAAGGTTGCGTCCAGGTTTCATCCTGACTAGCGAAATCAATATCTACAATACGGAATTCTTTATGAAGATTAATCCCGTTCTCTGCTTCGAATCCCAAACAGGAAGAAGCTACAAAAGGAATACTGTCAACTTCAATTTGGTAGGTCATCCGGTTACTATCATTCAGAGCAAACTGTAACCTGATACGACCATCAGGAGAAAAAACCTCTTTTTGCTTAGAAGAGCAACTACTTGCCAGACAAATAATCACAATAAAATAAATAAAATGTATTCTCATATTCGATTCATTATTTTGTTATCGGAAATATGTTTCACCAGAATTCATGTGTCCAAAGTTATCGGTCAGCAAGATAGTTAAGAGAATGTCTCAAAGATACATAAAATAGCATGATTAATTGAGACATTCTCTTTTAAAAAGCCAAAAGCTTACTTTTTAGTCAGGTTATAATTAGCGCCAGGATGATAATAAGCATCATAATATGCTTCCGGCAATTCTGCCGTACCATTTACTATACGGCACAGAGATATGCCATAACGTTGGCCTCTACCCATCAGAGTCAGATTTCCAAGCGGATCAAATGCTCCCTTCGTAGCAGTCGTATTTGTATCGTATTTCCAAGTATTCTGGTTACCATTCTTATAAGTTCCCCATCTCATTTCCCATGTTTCGGGATCCTCTGCATCACCTTCATGAATAACCTGAGGCATGGAAATAGTAAAGTTACCATTATTGGAATCAAATTCAGCTACCAAAGGATATTTATTGGTTATTTCAGGATATTCTCCCCAACCATAGATATAGTAAGTCTTACCATCCTCTTTAGCCTCAATACGAATATCAAATGTCTGATCTCCATTATAATCCCACCAACCATTACCACCTTCGGGAGGCGTAAAAAAGAATAAAGAACTGGTAGAAGCTACTTGCCATTCACCCAGATAAGCCTCATAGTTAGACTTAACCCCTGTTGAAGCCGTGAAGTCCGTCCTTCCATAATACTTACCACTCCATTCTACCTCATCATTGAACAGAATCTTACTTACAGCCGTGAAATAATAATCATAAGAATACAATTGTGGTTTCGGGTTATAGAATACCTGCAAACCATATCCGGCATCTTTCAGGTCCTGAATCGTTTCTTCTTTAAAACTTGTCCAGCCACCTTTATATTCTTCATTAATCTTCAATGAATAAGGGCCATACTTTGATTTGGGAAGTCCGGTGAAATTAGATTCACGTCCTTTAACGTATCTCTGATAAGTTCCATAACACATATAATCTACCAATTCGCCAATAGACTTACCATCGACAGTTCCGCTTGGAGAATCCTCAAAATTACTTTTATATTCATAAATACCCAGCAATTTATCAGGCATCACCTTGCGACATTCGCTGATCAAGCGACAGTAATTCTCACGGGAACGTTGCTCGAAGCCCGGACTCGGATTCTCTTTGTAAACTGTATACTCGTCATCAAAATCAATGCCGTCCAAACCATAAATATCGACAAATGCTTTCAATTCTTTGGCAAAATCAGCCGCAGCAGCCTGCGATAAGTTACCCATACCGGCTTCATCATGATTACCCAAGATACTCATATTGACTTTGATACCTTTAGCCTGCAAAGGACGGATAAATTTATCTGCATTTTTCAACAGGAAAGATACCTGATCGTTACAATGAATATGCACACGGCCGCTTTCACTATCCACATTGATATTGGCAGCAAAGATACTAACTACATCAAAGAACGGTTTTCCACTTTCCTTCATTACATATTCACCACAATTCAGGATATTTTCATCATTCACTTCCACAAAACAGAGAGTACGTACATCTCCCTTTTTAGAATCAGGCACAGCTGCCAATGGCTTCACCAAATAAATATAAGTCTGATTATTAGCTGAAACAGCCACTCCATCATTTGCAGTAGCTGAAACCGCTACTGCATAGGTTGAACCAATTGAACCTCCGGCATTAATAGTTAATTCTACTGCACCGGACTTTTTCTCTCCGGTTTTAACAGTCACCGTACCACCATTTGCCAAGCTCAATTTATCAGCAGGATACATAGCATAAGATGTACCATGAGCAGCATTATAAACTTCAAGCGCTGTTGCATCTACTTTGAAAGTAACCGTTATGTCTTTTTCAGCAGCTTTACTCAATTCAAAATAAAGATGTCCCGTACCGGCTTTATCCCCAAAGAGAGAAATTGAAGTAAGTTCGCGTGCTCCGGCAGCTGATCTGACATAACCGTATACGCCATCCACTGTATCCAGCTTTTCTGTATTAACGGCATTAATCGTAATGTCATCTTCACAACTTGTGAAAACAGTTCCTGCACAGGCAAAGGTAACTGCCAACAAGCCTAATTTTATGTGATTCATATATTTCATAATATACATCTGTTTAAAATATAACTTAATTTATTTCGCAGGCAATTCTACCGCAGTCCAAGTAAGCGATTCCACCGCTGTAGCATGATTCTCATTCCCGCTATAATCGGCTATTGAAGTACCTACACCTTCATCAAATTTCCAATAGGCAACCAGTCCTTCCGCACCCGGTTCTACCTGATAAAAATGATTCTTTGCATTAATTTCCTCCTGAGTTAAAACCTTATTCCAAATACGGCATTCGGACATTTCACCATCAAACCAACGATCACGGTTATAAGAGTGACCAATCCAGAAGCCATTACCCTCATCAGTTTTTGTCTTTCCCAAATCCAATGCCCCCCAATTCGCTGTCGCTTCCAATTTATTCACGCCATTGAAATAGGCTATCACTTTTTGAGCTTCAGCATCATAAGTCACTGCAATATGTGTCCATTCACCGGTAGCCACAGTCAGATCTTCTGAATTTATCTTCTTATCTCCAGGACCTACAATCTGCAAACAATTCTTTGCCGGCGCAGTATCTCCGAAACGGAGCAGGAAATATCCTTCAATACCCAGAACTGTACTGATAGCTTTATCGAGCTTGCTGGGATTTACTAATACTTCCACAGTCAGCTTCCGTAAACCATTTGCCTTTTCAGGTGTACTCCAATTTACGTATACAAGATTCTTAGTAAGATCAGCTACTACATTGATAAGGGCAGCACCTTTAAATACGTAATACATGGTACGGGCACTTTGCAGAATACCTACGTTAGCCTGATCAATGGTTACAGGTAATACATAAACCTTTTCAGCATCCAGCTCTGTCAGATTACCAAATTTCAATGTGACTTTTTCTGAAAGAACAGATCCGGCAGGAATCACAGTCTGTGGAGTTTCCAATGTATAATGCTTACTCGGCAAAGCCTCAGCATTATCATAAAATGCAGCATTATAAGTATCAACCAACGCAGGTTCAGCTTTCAAGGAAATAGTTACATCTGCATTTTCCGGCTTAGCCATAGCAACCCTGAATTCACCTTCCGCAGAAGGAATCGTATTCTTCAGTAAAACATTACTAGTCTTCACCGAAGCATCTATATACACTTGGTTATCAAACGTTTCAGTATCATCACTACAAGCTGTCAAAGCTACAGACAGCAATGTGATCGATAATAAATATAAGTTTTTTAATTTCATAGCTTGATTTATTTTTTAGGAGCAGGGTTCATAATATTAATAGCCTCTTTCACATACTGGTATGTGTTAGTAGCATTGTAATAGTCATTCTGAACATTATAAATAGCCAATCCGGCACGGGTATAGCCATCAGATGGTTCCGTAGTCCAATAAGCTGCCTCCGTAAGCGCCCGGTCGGTACCGTAGAACCCGGTTTGCTTATCAGATGCATCCAGTGAAGCTGTGGAAACAGCAACTACGAAACGAT
>OAWW01001324.1_pt1 | contig 13195 bp, 9 predicted proteins | sample 1517191 | NCBI WGS metagenome assembly OAWW01 (sample SAMEA2580253, study PRJEB22360) | human gut metagenome | biome: human gut; feature: human-associated habitat; material: faeces | place: Denmark | collected 2008/2010 | reverse complement strand
CGTTCCGCTCGATGACCCCGCCGGCAGCAGGGGGGAGATATGGGTATTACTTCGGGGCGGCTGCCGCTGCTTCGCGGCGGGCGCGGGCGACCGCGTACAGGCTGATACCGGCTGCGACCGAGGCGTTCAGAGACTCCACCATGGACGTGATCGGAATGCCGGCGATCGCGTCGCACGACTCGCGCACGAGTCGGCTCAGTCCCTTGCCTTCCGAACCGAGCACGACGATCAGCGGATCGGTCTCGAAACCGGTTTCGCCGACCAGCTTATCGCCGCCGCCGTCTAGGCCGACCGTGTAATATCCACGTTCGCGCATGCTTTCGATGGCCTTGGTGAGGTTCACCACGCGAGCCACCGGGATATGCGCCGCGGCACCGGCCGATACCTTCCACGCGGCAGCGGTGACCGAAGCGGAACGACGCTCCGGCAGAATCACGCCGTTGGCACCGAAGGCGGCGGCCGAACGAATCACCGCACCCAGGTTCTGCGGGTCGGTCACGCCGTCGAGCGCGATGAACAGCGGGCGTGCGTTGATGCGCGCACTCGGCGAATTCACCACGTCCATGGCCTTGGCCTTGCGCTCGGCGATATCCGCCAGCTCGGCGAGAGACGAATACTGGTACGGCTGCACTTTGAGCACGACGCCCTGATGGTTCGACGACCGGGCGATGCGATCCATTTCCAGACGGTCGGCCTCCAGCAGGTGCAGGCTTTGTGCGCCGGCGAGCTTGATGATCTCGCGTGTACGGTCATCATGCTCGATACGTGTCGCGATATACAGCTGCATGCTGGGGACGCCGACGCGCAGCGCCTCCAGCACGGCATTGCGGCCGATGACCAGATCGTCCGAATCGGACGTGAACTTCGCGGCGCGACGGCGGGCTGCCAGTCGTGGATCTGCCATCTTGCGACGGTTCGTCGCCTGCTTGGCCTTGTATGCCTTGTGATACACGCGATCCTCGGCTTTGGGCGTCGGCCCCTTGCCGCGTAGCGCATTGCGGTGTTTTCCTCCCGACCCCTTGGTCGGACCTTTCTTGATTGCCATACGTGCCATTGTCCCAGACCCCCACGCCAAACAGCCATTCGCGGCGCGCGAATCGCCCCAATCTCCTGAGAGACTCGGTTTGCGTTCCTAAGTGCGCGCCGGAACGCCGAGTGCGCGAACATAGGAACGCAGATCGCATAGTTTGCGTTCCTAAGTGCGCAGAGTTGTCGTTTCGGCGCGCACTTAGGAACGGAACGCAGCTCGTCCGGTTCCGAAGCCGCCGGAGTTCCTTGCCTTGGCACGTATGATGAATGCAGGATCGGGCGGCGTCATTCACACCCGGAGAGCCAGAAGGTCTTGCGATGGTCGATGTGAGCAGGGAGTGCTGCGAGCGGTATTTCGGCATGGACGACGAACTGTTCGATTACACCATGGCGACGCTCCGCTGGCTGCTCGCGCTGTGTGAGCGTGTCGCCTGAAATCGTTCGCGGAATGCGGATATTTGGACAACACGTAAAGGGCTGTTTCGCCAAGCGATGACGGGTTTGTGGAATAATGGCAACAGTATGCATCGGCAGCAGTTGCGCCGGTGCCCATAACCGCGCAGCTTTATCGAGATGACCGGGGGAGGGGACGATCCCGGTGATCGTGAGGGCTGACTACTCCGCGGCTATATCAAGGAGACCATTATGGTTGATCACACAAATGATCAATCCACAGGCGTGCAGTCGCAGGAAGGCCTGCTTCACGACGTCGATCCCAGCTTGACCGAGACGAACGAAGTCGCCAAGGCGCTGGATGTGGATACCAATACCGGCCTGAGCTCCGCCGAGGCGCAGCGCCGGTTGGAGAAATTCGGCCCGAACCAGTTGGCCAGCGCGCCACCCGTACCCAAGTGGAAGAAGTTCCTGGCGCAGTTCCAGGATCCGCTGGTGTACCTGCTGCTTGCCGCCACTGTCATCTCACTGATCGCATGGTTCATCGAGCGCTCGCACGGAACGGCCGGCGAAGTGCTGCCGTTCGACGCCATCGTCATCATCCTGATCCTGATCGTCAACGCGGTGCTGGGCTATATTCAGGAGGCCCGTGCCGAGCAGGCGGTGGAGGCGCTCGCCCAAATGACGGCACCGCAGACCTCCGTGCTGCGTGACGGCAAAATCGTGCACATCAACACCGCCGACGTGGTTCCCGGCGACATCGTGGTGCTTGGCGAAGGCGATACCGTCTCCGCCGACGGGCGTCTGTTCGCCGCCGCGTCGCTGCGCATCGCCGAGGCGAGCCTGACCGGCGAATCCGTGCCGGTGGGCAAGAAGCCCGACACGCTCGACTCCGCCAAGGCGCTGGGCGACCGCACCAATATGATTTTCAACGGCACGTCCGTCACTCAGGGCACCGGCCGCGCGATCGTGACCGGGACCGGCATGAACACGCAGGTCGGCAAGATCGCCGACATGCTGTCGCAGACCGATGACGAGGATACCCCGCTGCAGAAGGAGATGACCCACGTCTCCAAGATCCTGGGCATTGCCGTGTGCATCATCGCGGCCGTCGTGCTCGTCGCGCTGTTCATCACGCAGGGTTTCCACAAGATGCCCGACGATCTCATCGACTCGCTGCTGCTGGCCGTTTCGCTGGCCGTCGCCGCAGTGCCGGAAGGTCTTGCGACGATTCTGACGGTTGTTCTCGCGCTCGGCGTGCAGCGCATGGCCAAGCACAACGCCATCGTCAAGAAGCTGAGCTCCGTGGAGACGCTGGGATCCGCTTCGGTGATCTGCTCCGACAAGACCGGTACGCTCACGCGTAACGAGATGACCGTCGAGCGCATCGTCACCCCGAGCGGTGAAGTGCAGCTCACCGGCACCGGTTACGAGCCCAAGGGCAAGATGCTGGGCATGGGTGGCGCCGCCATCGAGGAGAGCGCTCCGGTCAACGCCGAAGCCCTGCGCACCATCGCCGTCGGAGCGTTTGCCAACGACGGTGACTTGCGTCAGAACGATGCCGGCCAGTGGGAGATCGTCGGCGACCCGACCGAGGTGTCGCTCGTCGTCGCCTCCCGCAAGATCAAGGCCGAACGCGCCCTCGGCAAGCTCGACCGTGTGGCCGAGGTTCCGTTCACGTCCGAGCGCAAGCGTATGGCCGTGATCGGCAAGGACAGCAGCGACAACGGCAACCTGAGCGTCTATGCAAAGGGCGCGCCCGATGTGCTGCTCGGCTACTGCACGCGCATCGCGGTTGGCGAAGCCGTCCGCCCGATGACCGAAGGCGACCGCCAGGAGATTCTCGCGACCGTCGAGCGTCTGTCCGGCGAGGCATACCGCACGCTGGGTGAGGCGTACCGCCCGCTCGGCACCACATCCCTGGCCGATATCCCCGGCATCAAGACCAATGCAGCCGGCCAGGTGACCGACATCTCCGAGCAGAGCGACGTCATCGAGCGTGACCTGATCTGGGCCGGCATGGTCGGCATCATCGACCCGCCGCGCACCGAAGTGCGTGATTCCGTGGCCGAAGCGCATCGCGCCGGCATCCGCACGGTGATGATCACCGGTGACCACCCGCTCACCGCGGCCCGCATCGCTTCTGATCTGGGCATCATCGAAAAGGGCGGCAAGGCCCTCACCGGCGATCAGCTCGACGCGATGCCCGACGAGGCGGCGTTCGACAAGGCGACTTCTGAGGTCTCCGTGTACGCCCGCGTGGCCCCCGAGCACAAGCTCAAGATCGTGGAGTCGCTGCAGCGCCAGGGCAACATCGCCGCCATGACCGGCGACGGCGTCAACGACGCCCCGGCCGTCAAGTCCGCCGACATCGGCGTGGCGATGGGCATCACCGGCACCGAGGTGACCAAGGAATCCGCGAAGATGATTCTCGCGGACGACAACTTCTCCACCATCGTCGCCGCCGTGCGCGAAGGCCGTGTGATCTTCGACAACATCCGCAAGTTCCTGCGCTACCTGCTGAGCTCCAACGTGGGCGAGGTGTTCACCGTGTTCGGCGGCGTCATGCTCGCCGGCGTGCTTGGCATCACGCAGCCGGGAACCACCGGTGTCGCCGTGCCGCTGCTCGCCACGCAGCTGCTGTGGATCAACCTGCTGACCGACGCCGCCCCGGCGCTCGCGATGGGTGTCGACCCGCAGACCGATGACGTGATGGCACGCAGCCCGCGCAAGCTCACCGACCGCGTGATCGACAGGGACATGTGGATCGATATCGCGTTCATCGGCATCATCATGGCGGCCGTCACCTTGATCGGCATGGACATGCACCTTGAAGGTGGCCTGTTCACCGACCGCTCCATCGGCGGCACCCACGAATTCCAGATGATCGAGGCCCGTACGATGGGCTTCACGATTCTCGTGTTCGCGCAGCTGTTCAACGCGATCGCATCGCGTTCCGCACGTCAGTCCGCGTTCGTCGGCCTGTTCTCCAACAAGTGGCTGTGGGGGGCGATCGGCCTGTCTGTCGTGCTGCAGCTCGTGGTGATCTACGTGCCGTTCCTCAACTCCGCGTTCGGCACCACGCCGCTCGGACCGTGGGCATGGGTCGAGTGCATCTGCCTCGCCGCGGTCGTACTGATCGCCTCGGAAATCTACAAGGCGATCATGCGCGTCATCGACCGCAAGCGCGGCATTATGGCATAACAATGCCATAAGCCTCCACCGGCGTCAGGGCTCCCGCTCTCCACATCGGAAAACGGGAGCCCTTCTCATACCCCGGAATCGCTGAATATGCGGTGACATGACGGAACGATGTCGTAGCATCGGAGGCGAACCATATATCAATGGCACGTTCCGAAGGGATTCGCAATGTCACTCATCGAACAATTCCATGGCGCCGCCGCCGATGGAACGGAACTCACCGCTATTTATGCTGAGCAGCCGGCTGCTGATGTGGCGTTCGCGCTGGTCTTCGCCGGTCACGGTCTTCCGCGCTTCGTGCACTGGGGCCGCCCGCTCGCGGCGCCGGGAACCGTACTCGCCGCATACGACGCCCTGCGGCCGCAGCGCGTGTCCGGCGCGCTGGACGAGACCGCCTGGCCAAGCATCATGCCCACGCAAAGCGAGTCGTGGATAGGGGCACCGCGACTGGATATCCGGCGCGCCGGCGTAACGCCGTTCTGTGCATTCACGGTGACCGGCATCGCAATCCGTCAGGACGAACGCCAAGGCGTTGACGTGTCTGACGGCGTGGACGGTGCCGCGCATACCGTCACGCAACAGGTGCCGGTCGTCACCGTGACCGCGTCGGATACCGAGCAGGGCGTGGAACTGTCATGGACGGCCGAACTGTTGCCCGGCGGACTGATCAGACAGCGCACCACGCTGCGTAATCTTCCAGCCGGTAATCTTCCGACCGGTGACTTGGAAGTCGGTAAAGTCGAACTCGGCTTCCCGCTCCCGGCACTTGCCACGGAGATACTCACCACCACCGGCCATCATCTGCGCGAACGCAGCCCGCAGCGGCAGCCGCTGACCGAAGGACGCTTCGAGAAGGTCTCGATGGCGGGGCGCCCAGGTTTTGACGCCTCTCTGTTGCTTTCCGCGGGCGAGCCCGGCTTCGGGTTCGAGCATGGCGAGGTCTATTCGGTGCATGTGGGCTGGAGCGGCAATTCCGTGCTGTCGGCAGAGCGTCAGCCGTATACGACCGGTCTGATTGGCGGCGGCGAGGTGCTGCTCGGCGGCGAGGCCACGCTCGCCCGCGGCGAAACGTACACCACCCCGTGGCTGTACGGGTCGTACGGTGACGGGCTCAACGAGGTGGCTGCGAGATTCCATGATTACGTGCGCTCCTGTCACCCGGATCTCGCCGTCAAGCCGCGTCCGGTGATTCTCAACACGTGGGAGGCCGTGTATTTCGACCATGACTACGACACGTTGAAGGCTCTGGCCGATAAGGCCGGGGATTCCGGCGTCGAACGGTTCGTGGTGGATGACGGCTGGTTCGGCCCCCGCCGAGACTCCACATCCGGGCTCGGCGACTGGCAAATAGCGCAGGATGTGTGGCCGGACGGGCCGAAGAGCCTCAAGGCGCTCGCCGATTACGTGCACGGAAAAGGCATGGAGTTCGGCCTGTGGTTCGAACCGGAGATGGTCAACCCGGATTCCGACGTGGCCCGCGCCCACCCTGACTGGGTGCTGCGCCCGACGGCGAACCGTCTGCCGATGCAGGGACGCTCGCAGCAAGTGCTCGACCTGACCAATCCCGACGCCTACCGATACATCCATGATTCCATCGATACGCTGGTCGGCGAGTTGGGCATCGACTACATCAAATGGGACCACAACAAATTCGTCACCGAGGCGGTCTCGCCACGTACCGGCAGGCCGGCGGTTCACGGGCAGACGCTCGCCGTGTACCGGATGTTCCGTGACCTCGAAGTCGCGCATCCGGGACTGGAGATTGAGAGTTGCGCATCGGGCGGCGGCCGTATCGACCTGGGCATACTCGAATTCGCCAGCCGCGTGTGGACGTCCGACTGCGTGGACCCGGTCGAGCGGGCCGATATTCAGCGGTACGCGTCGCTGCTCGTGCCGCCCTGCATGATGGGCGAGCATGTGGGGGCGAGTCCTGCACATTCCACGCATCGCGCCACGAGCCAGGAGATGCGCATGGCGATGGCGTTCTTCGGGCACATGGGCGTCGAATGGAATCTGCTCAAGGAGTCGGACGAGGCGTTGAACAAGCTCGGCGAATGGGTCGCCGAATACAAGAGGCACCGCGCATGGTTCGCGATCGACACGTGCGTGCACGCCGATATCGCCGATCCGGCCGTCCGGGTCGACGGCATGGTCAAGCCGGATCGTTCCGCGGCGTTCTACCGGTTCACGCAACTGACAACGTCCCAGACTCTCCCTGCGGCGCCGATTCGCGTGCCCGGTCTTGACCCCGATGGCACGTACCGCATACAGCCGCTGTGGCTGGATCTCGATCTCGACGGGCTTGGTCTTGGCAGCGGCCAGTCGCCGTTGGGCTGGTGGACCAAAGACGGCGTGCTGATGACGGGCCGGGCGCTGATGACCTACGGGTTGCGCCCTCCATCGCTGCATCCGGCCCAGTCGGTGCTGTTCACCGCCATTCGCCAATAAGCCAGACGGCATCGAACGGAGCATAACAATGTGCCGGCGGCCCAGTCATGGAGTCGCCGGCACATTGCGTCAAAGAACTTGGGTATCGGCTCTAGTCGTTGACGTCGGCCTTGTAGAAGTTCACGTAGGAGCGGCTCGGGGGGGGGGCGCGGGGGGCCCCGTAATGGGGGCTCGACGCGCCCTGATAATGCGAGCCGGTGCCCTTGGAGCCGTAAGGGTGCTCGGCCGGAGAGCTGAGCTGGAAGAAGCACATCTGCCCGATCTTCATGCCGGGCCAGAGCTTGACCGGAAGCGTCGACACGTTGCTCAGCTCCAGCGTGATATGCCCCTCGAAACCGGGGTCGATGAAGCCGGCCGTCGAATGTGTGAGGATGCCCAGACGGCCCAGCGAGCTTTTGCCCTCCAAGCGTGCCGCCACCGTCGCGTCGAGCTTGACGTACTCCCACGTCGAGCCGAGCGCGAACTCGCCCGGATGCAGGATCCACGGCTCGTCCGGAGCGACGTCGAACTGCTCGGTCAGCGCCCCCTGGTTCTCGGCCGGATCCACGTATGTGTAGGCATGATTGTTGAACAGGCGGAAGAAACGGTCGAGGCGCACGTCAATCGACGCGGGCTGCACCATTTCCGGAGTCCATGGGTCAAGAGAAATATGACCGTCCTTCTGGGCGGCGAGAATGTCGCGGTCGGACAGCAGCATGAGGATTCTCCTTTTCGCGCTCACGTGTATGGCGCACGGCGCCACACTACAGTCTACAGCCATTACCATGTGATGGGATTCAGCCCGCGACATCAACTCACAGGAAGCTTTCAGACAATCTCAGCATTGCACCAAGAAACGGGTGTTTCACTATTAATTGTCAGCACAAGCCGACCGGGAATCGGCAGCACGATTCTCAATAACTGAACCCCTTTCTTCTTCTCTCTCCTTTCTCTCCCCGGCGGGCAACACCGCCGGGGTTTCTTTTTGCCCGCGCGCAGCCGTTAAGCCGGACGCCGAAGTTAACGTGTCGGGTGCGGAGTCGGTTTATATTGTGAAGTAATCCCACACAACCGACGGAGAGCCGGAGCGAGCCTTGGAAGTCTTTCAGCTGATACTGTGCATTATCGGCGTCGTCGTATTCTCGTCGTTCATCAGCCGGTTCATCCCCAAGGTGTCGACTCCGCTGGTTCAGATCGCGATGGGCGCGATCATCACGCAGGTGCCGGGATTCCCCAACGCCTCCCTGAATCCCGAACTGTTCATGGTGCTGTTCATCGCGCCGCTGCTGTATCTGGAAGCGCACGAGATCGACAAATCCGAATTGCTGAAATCGCTGAAACTGTCATTGTCATTGGCAATCGGACTGGCCATCGCCACCATGGTGGCGGTCGGCGTCGTCGTCCATGCCGTCTGGCCGTCCGTGACGCTCGCCGCCGCACTGGCGCTTGGCGCGGCGCTGGGGCCGACCGACGCGGTGGCGGTCAGCTCGCTGGGCAAGGAGGCGTCGCTGAGCCTGCGCCAGTTGGGCGTGCTCAAAGGCGAGTCGTTGTTCAATGACGCATCCGGCATCGTCGGCTTCCAGTTCGCCATCGCCGCCGCCATCACCGGCGAGTTCGCGATCGGCCGGGCTGCCGGCGAGTTCGCGCTCTCGTTCATCGGCGGTGCCGTATACGGTCTGGTGATTGCCCTGCTCGCGAACTGGCTGTTCGAAACCGTGCGCTCGCTGGGTTGGGAGACCACCACCACCCGCATATTGATGGAGCTGTTCCTGCCGTTCATGCTGTACCTGACCGCAGAGGAACTGCACGTGTCCGGCATTCTCGCGGTGGTCGCGTCCGGCCTGTTCGTGCGGTTCGACCGGACCGGCATCGGGCCGAACGTCGCCCGCACCAACATCGTGTCGTCCAGCGTGTGGGGTGTGCTGTCGTTCAGCCTCAACGGTGCCGTGTTCATCCTGCTCGGCATGCAGCTGCCGAAGGCGATGAGCGCCAGTTGGGACGATCCCGGCGTGAGCAACGTGCGCCTGAGCATCGTGATTCTGCTGGTGTCGCTGGTCGTGGTGACGATGCGGTTCCTGTGGGTGGCCGGGATGCTGCGTTTGGCGCGCGACGTCAACACTGGCAAACGGCGCAAGATGACGCCGGCCCGTTGGCGCAGCGCCGCGGTGATGACCTTCGGAGGCGCCAAGGGCACGATCACCCTGTCGCTGATGTTCACCATCCCGTTCACCGTCACCTGGGGCGTGCCGTTCCCCATGCGCGACGAGTTGATTTTCATCGCATCCGGCGTCATCGTCGTCACGTTACTATTGGCGAATTTCATGCTGCCTCTGCTCGCTCCGAACCGTGACCGCATGGCACCCGAGATGACGGAGATCACCATAGAGATCCTACGCAAGACCGTCGAGGAGCTGACGGGGCGAGTCGACGATGAGAACCGCCGCGCGGTGCTCATGGTCATCGAGTCGTATACGAAGCGCATCACGAGATTGAAGCAGCGCGTCGGGGAATCCGACCCCCAGGGATTGGAGCGGCTGCAGATCGAGGCGCTGCACTGGGAGAAGGACTATCTCAAGAGTCTGCTCGCCGAATTGAAAATGCACCCGCTGGATGATGCGGCGGAGCAGGACATGCGCGTGGAGGCATGCGAACGCATGATGGATGACATCATGAACACGTTGCGGCACACGTCCACGGACTCCTCCTCGGGCCATGCGGTGTCTCAGATTCGCGGTCGCATGCGCGCGTTCGAACGCCGTGCGGAGAATCTCGGACGGCGCATCAGCAGCAAGATCCGGCGTACCACGCCACTGATCAGCGAGGACGAGATGTTCACGCACTCCCGGCTGCTGCAGCTCGACGTGATGGAGCACGTGGTGGATCGGCTGTATGAGGAGATGGGACGCGGCACCTACCGTACGGAGCACTGCTCGGCGCTGATCCTCGATTATCGCCGGGCCGAGGGCGCGTTGAAGTCACGGCCGAACATGGGCGGCAGCGCGAAGGCGATCGCTCAAGCGGAAGAGATCAAGCGCGAAAGCTACGGCATCGAGCTGGGCATCATCCAGGACATGCTCGAGGCGGGCGACATCACACGCGCCCAGGCGAAGGCCCTGCGCCGCAACGTGTTCGTCATGAGTGTGGACGCCGACAGCAGCATCTGAACGGGGTGGTTGCGGCCGATGGGTTCGCGCGGGTCACAGCACGCCGGACGCGATGTCGTGCAGTACAAGCCATTGCCGGATATCCGAAAACTCGTCCAGGCTCACCGCATGGTCCAGCCCGCGGTAGCTTTTCGTCGTCAGCCACGTGTGCTCTTCCAGCCACGCGGCCGCGGCGAACAGCTCATATTTGGGAATGACCGCATCGTTCTTGCCGTATCCGAAATATACCGGTATCTCGAAGTCGGTCAGCCGGTCATCCGCCGGCGCGGTGCCGGGCACGCCTGCGGGCGCGAGGAATCCCGACAGGTTGATGACGGCGCGATAGCGTTCCGGGTGCATGCGCAGCAGATGGACCGCGACGGCCCCGCCTTGCGAAAACCCGATCGGTACGACGTCGCGCGTCGCGGGGATGTGGCCGTCGACCCACTGGTCGACCGCGCGTGCGGCGGCCGCGATGTCGTGATCCAGGTCGTCTCCGGAAGGCACAGCGTCATGGAACCAGCTGTATGCGCCGGCCGATACGCCTTCCGGCGCGTGCAGGACCAGAGGCGCTCGCAGCGACACCACATCGTTGTAGGGGGCGATGTACTGCATGATTCCGGCGATGTCGCGTTCATTGGATCCCCATCCATGCAGCGCGAGGAACAACGGCCGTGTCGGCATCGCTTCGGCGTTTTCGGGTGACATCCAGGCATACTGCACCGAGACCGGATCGCCGAATCGTCCGGGAATCACGTCGGAAAGACGTCGTGTCGTATCGTGTGCTGCTTCTTCGCCCATAAGCCTCAATATACGGCATCGGCATGGTGCCTGATTGGTGGTTGTTCATGAATCGCGCTCTCAAAACTCGCAGATACAAAAGTCGATGTATTGGAAAATGGCGGTTCTGATTTTGTATCTGCAAGTTTTGAGAGCGCGATTTCGATAAACTGGGCGCATGGGCGAACTTGACGAGGCGATGTGCGAGGCGATTGCGCTGGGAGAGCGCGCCGGGAAGCAGGGTGACGTGCCGGTCGGTGCCGTGGTGCTCGACGAGCGAGGCACGGTGATCGGCCGGGGGCGCAACCGTCGCGAGGCGGGGCACGATCCGTTGGCGCATGCCGAGATCGAGGCGATGCGTGAGGCCGCGCAGGCCCGCGGCGACTGGAATCTGGCCGACTGCACGCTGGTGGTGACATTGGAGCCATGCCCGATGTGCGCCGGGGCGTGCATCCAGACTCACATCGGACGCATCGTCTTCGGGGCCTGGGACGCGAAGCTGGGGGCGTGCGGTTCGATTTGGGACATCCCCCGCGATCCGCATGTCGGGCATGTGCCGCAGGTCGTCGGCGGCGTTCGCGAAGCGGCCTGCGCCCGTCTGCTCACCGGCTTCTTCGCCTCACGACGATAATTGCAGGACCGGTATGCGGGTTATTTCTTTCCTTGCGCAAGAAACACGCGATACCGTGGCAATAAATTACGTTTCGCCTACCATCGAGACCGTCATACATCAGACGCCCGGCGACGAAGGGAGCCTCGCAACGAAGCCGACTTATGAATACGTGCAACTGTTTTCCGGCCAGTCCTCCGACGGGCCGCCGCGACTGCGGCAATCGCAGGTGAGACGGCCGCGTCCGTTCGGCAGGGCGACGCATACAATACGCAGTATGGAACAAAAAGACGTCCTTAAGGCATTGCAGCGTGACCACGCGGCCGAGCTGAAGCTCGCCGCCAAGCGTTTGAAAGGCACCGCGCGTCACACGGAGATCATTCCCTCTCGCACCCTGTCTGAGCTGACCGGGCATGAGATTCTGCTCAAGCCGGAGAACCTGCAGGTGACCGGTTCGTTCAAGATTCGTGGCGCGTACAACAAGATCGCGTCGCTTTCCGAGGAGCAGATCGCCCGCGGCATCGTCACCGCGTCCGCCGGCAACCATGCGCAGGGCGTCGCGTATGCGGCGCGCGAGCGTCATGCCAAGGCGACGATCTGCATGCCGCAGATTACGCCCCCGCTGAAAGTGGACGCCACCAAGGCGTACGGCGCCGATGTGGTGCTGTACGGCGACGTGTTCGACGAGGCGGCCGCCCATGCCGCCGAACTGGCCTCCACGCAAGGCATGATCTATGTGCCGCCCTTTGACGATTACGAGGTCATCTGCGGTCAGGGCACCATTGGCCTGGAGATTCTGGAGGATGTGCCGAACGTCACCGACGTGGTGGTGCCGTTGGGCGGCGGTGGCCTGGGCGCCGGCGTGGCGCTCGCCATCAAGACGTTCAAGCCCGAGGTTCGCGTGATTGGCGCGATCCCCGAAGGCAGCCCGGCATGGAAGAACTCGTTCGCCGCCGGACGGGTGACCGAGGCCGATCAGGTCGTCACGTCCGCCGAGGGCGTTGCGGTCAAGCACCCCGGCGACCTGCCGTTCGCCCTGCTCAACGAGTTCATGGACGATCTGGTCACCGTCACCGAACGCGATATCAACGAGATGATCCTGCTGATGCTGGAGAAGCACAAGCTGGTCATCGAGGCTGCGGGCGCGGTATCTCTGGCGGCTTTGGAACACCTGAACCTGCGTTCGCGCAAGTTCGCCTCCGCGACCGGCCCGCACGTGGTCGTGCCGATCATGTCGGGCGGCAACATCGATACGGTGACGATGGGTGCGGTGATTCAGAAGGGTATGATCGCCCGCGGCCGCATCATGAACTTCGAGGTGGAGCTGCCTGACACCCCTGGCCAGCTGGTCAAGGTGGCGCAGCTGCTTGCTCGTGAACGCGCGAACGTTATCGCTCTGGATCACGACCAGTTCAAGGCGTCCGGCCACTATACGAATGCGGTTTCACTCGGTGTGACCGTCGAGACCAATGGTCCGGATCACATCGACCATATTCTCATGGCGCTGAAGGAGGCAGGCTTCCAGCCCAAGCGCATTTACTGACGCCGTGGGTTTCCGCCGGCTTTCGCAGATGCGAAATGAAGCGGTGCGGCTTTGACGCCGATGACATGC
>OAWW01001319.1_pt1 | contig 13256 bp, 9 predicted proteins | sample 1517191 | NCBI WGS metagenome assembly OAWW01 (sample SAMEA2580253, study PRJEB22360) | human gut metagenome | biome: human gut; feature: human-associated habitat; material: faeces | place: Denmark | collected 2008/2010 | reverse complement strand
GAGCAGGCGCGGGCGGATCGTCCAGTCGGCAATCGTCCGCAGATCGAGCATGGAAGTGGAGTCGGCAGTCAGACCGACGATGAGCATTTCGCCCAAGATGGACGACTGGGGGCCGAGAGTCGGCTTGCCCACGTTGACGGGAAGTGACTCGCTGACTACGGCGAGCTTTTCGCTGACGATCTGACGGGCGAGGTATATATCTGTGCCCCAGTCGAATTCTACCCAGACAACAGAGAAACCGTTGGTCGAAGAAGAACGGACACGGCGCACGCCGGTAGCCCCGTTTACGGCTGTTTCGACGGGGAAGGTGACGAGTTGTTCCACTTCCTCGGCTGCCATACCGTTGGCTTCGGTCATGATGACCACTGTCGGGGCGTTCAGGTCGGGAAACACGTCTACTTCCGTGTGCATGGCGGTGTAAGTCCCCGCGATAAGCAGGAGGATGGCCACGCAGAGCACAACCAGTCGGTTGTGCAGGGAGTAATGTATGATTTTATTTAGCATGATATTTCATTGATTAAGTTTGGTTCCTCCCGGTTTACTTTTGAGCAGTGCCGGGCAGGGGATAAACTTGCGTAACTATAAATGAGTTCTGTGTGTGCCGCAAGGGAACTTGGATGCGGCACCTTGCCGCTAGTGCTCATGACTGTGGGCAGGGATGGCGTTGCTTGCGCTTGCCAGACGAACTTGGTATGCGCCTTCGGTCACTACACGGTCTCCGGCTTTGATTCCGGTCAGGATTTGTACACTTTTGCCATTGTCGGCGCCGAGGGTCACTTCCTGTTTCTTGTAGCCTTCTTCATCGAGTTGCAGGTAGACGAAGAAGATGCCTTGCTCTTCCGTCAGGGCGGTGCGGGGTACGGAAATCACGTTTTCCAGTTGGGAGGAAAGCAGATAAACTTCGACGAATGACCCCGGAATCACTTCTCCTTTATTGTCAAATTCGAAGGTGACGGGCACGTAGAAAGAATTGTCTCCGGAAGTTTTTCCGAAGGAAAGCAGTCTGCCGCTCAGTTCATTCAGTTCGTAGACCTCATTATTATAAGGTGTCCGGAAATTGGCGGAACTGATTGTGCGGAGATATGGGTAGTATTTTTCCGATACCTCGGCACGGAGGAAAAGCCGGCGGTTCTGCGTCACGCTGACCAGTGGCTGACCGATGGTTACGTAGTCTCCCTCATTGACCAGAATGCTTTTTACGTATCCGGCAATGGGCGCAGTGATATTCTGACCGATGGCCGAGTGGTTTTTGGCGAGCGCTTCGTAGCTGATACGTGCGTTTTCGTAGTTCTGCTCCGCCTGTGCGAAGTCCTTGTCGGACACAATCTTGTTTTTGACGAGCGACTTCATTCGTTCGTATTCCTTTTTGGATACTTCGTAAGCGATTCGGGCACGTTGCACGGGGTCACCGTCGGCGATGTTGTGCGAAGAAATAGTTACTAGCGGAGTGCCGCGACCGACGCTCATTCCTTCCGTCACTTTGCCGCGGAAAGAAACGACTCCGGCCACCGTGGCTACGGCCACCGATTCGTCGCCCTGGGCAGCGAGTACCTGTCCGCTTGTCTTGATCACTTGCTGGAAGGGGGCCGGTGTGATGGCATTTACCTTCACACCGGCAGCGTCAGCTTTCGCTTTCGGGAGGATGATTTCGTCGCTGTGCTCGCCGGCGGGTTCGCTGGTGGCAGCTTTGCCGTGATCGTGTCCTCCGCTGCATTCACCTTCGTGTGAATGGTCGGCTCCTTCGGCTTCGTGGTCATGACCTTCCGCTTCGTGGTCATGTCCTTCGTGTTCATCATGATTGTGTGTGACGGTCTCGTGGTCATGTCCTTCATGACCAGTATTTTTACTGTTGCAAGAGCCCAGGACGAATAATCCCATGACTCCTATAAAGATAAGTTTCTTCATAAATGTTGTTTTCCTACTAAGTTTTACTGTTTTTGTACGCTACAAAGATAGAGTAACGCAGATGCAACTTGCTTGCATTTACGTCATTACGCAAAAACAGAGTAGGGAGGGGCCCGAAGGGAGGAGGTACGAGGTATTTTCGTACCGTGCAGGGATTCACGATAGATGTAGTAATTTTTGACTCGTCTTTCCTGCGGTCGTAATAAATGTTCGATGATCATATCCGTAAACAGGGTGGCGACGAATACGTAATTCGGTCCGCTGTCCGTGTGCACGGAGGGGATGGGAGAGTGGAAGCGGGTCATGCATTCGCTGCTGCAACATGAATCGCTTGCGGGGTGATGATGGTGGTTGGGGCATTGCTGCTCTACCGGTTGGTCCTGCTTCATGCAGATCATCCCGTTGGGGTGGTGGTGATGGGGAATAACGGCGGCTACCAACATAATGATGTTGATAAAGAATAGCATCGTTACTATGAATCGTTTCTTCCCTTTCATCCTTTATTGCAGAACATTGTCTGCTCTAAGTCTATTATTAAATTTGCACAAATATACAAATACTTTTTCTTTCACCTAAAGCAGATAATGTCTTTTTATTGTTTATTATTTCTTTTCCAGTTCCTGCAACGAATCCATTTTCTTCTTTTCGAGGAATTCGTAGATGCCGCAAAGATGCTCCGTCACCTTCTTATTGCCGAACTCGTAGACCTTTGTCACCAGTCCGTCAAGGAAGTCACGGTCGTGCGAAACGACGATCAGGGTGCCGTCGAAATCCATCAGTGCTTGCTTGAGGATATCTTTGGTTTTCATGTCGAGGTGGTTGGTCGGCTCGTCCAGAATCAGGAGGTTGACCGGTTCCAGCAGGAGCTTGATCATTGCCAGACGGGTACGTTCGCCACCCGAGAGCACTTTCACTTTCTTCATAGATTCTTCCGGCCCGCCGAACATGAAGGCGCCCAGCAAGTCACGTATCTTGTTGCGGATTTCTCCTTTTGCCACGTCGTCAATCGTCTGGAAAACCGTGAGGTTTTCGTCCATCAGCGAGGCTTGATTCTGCGCGAAATATCCGATTTGCACGTTATGTCCCAGCGTCAGCGTGCCGTCGTGGTCGATTTCGTTCATGATACATTTCACCAGTGTCGATTTACCTTCACCGTTCTTGCCTACGAAAGCTACCTTGTCGCCACGTTCAATCGTCAGGTTGGCGTTGCGGAATACGACATGGTCGCCGTACGTCTTTCCGACGCCTTCCATCGTGACGGGATAACTGCCCGAACGGGGCGAAGGCGGGAATTTCAGCCGCAGTGCCGAAGTGTCTTCCTCGTCTACTTCCAGCAATTCCAGCTTTTCCAGCATCTTGACACGGCTCTGCACCTGCAAAGTCTTCGAATACGTCCCCTTGAAACGTTCGATGAAGGCTTCCGTCTCGGCGATGAACTTCTGTTGCTCGTCATAAGCCTTCTGTTGCTGTTCGCGGCGTTCCTTGCGCAGTTGCAGGTATTGGGAGTAGTTTACTTTATAGTCGTAGATGCGGCCCATCGTTACTTCAATGGTGCGGGTGGTGATGTTGTCCACGAATTTGCGGTCGTGGCTGATCACGATGACCGCTTTGCCGTTATTGATCAGAAAATCTTCCAGCCATTGGATCGATTCGATGTCGAGGTGGTTGGTCGGCTCGTCAAGCAGGAGTACGTCCGGTTTTTGCAGCAGCAGTTTGGCGAGCTCAATGCGCATGCGCCAGCCTCCGCTGAAGTCGCTCGTCTGACGTTGAAAATCTTCGCGTGTGAAGCCGAGTCCGAGTAATGATTTCTCTACGTCCTCTTCGTAATTGGTTGCGTCGATGGAGTAAAATTTTTCGCTGAGGGCGGACACTTCCTCGATCAGTGCCATGTAGCTGTCACTTTCGTAATCCGTCCGTGTTTCCAGCTCCTTGTTCAGTGCGTCGATCCGTGCTTCCATCTCGTGCAGATGCGCGAAAGCCTGTGCCGTTTCGGCAAACACGGTTCTGCCGTCTTCCGTCATCAAATGCTGTGGGAGATAGGCTACTACGCAATCCTTGGGGGCCGAAACCTTGCCACGGGTAGGCTGTCTGACTCCTGCCAGAATCTTGAGTAAGGTACTTTTTCCCGCTCCGTTTTTTCCCATCAGGGCGATGCGGTCTTTTTCATTAATAACGAAAGAAATATCACTAAATAGGGTAGTGCCGCTAAACTCTACGGCTAGTCCGTCTATCGAAATCATACAATTCTTTATAATTTGAGGCGCAAAGATAGCGAAATATATCAATCTTTTTTATAACTTGCGGGCTGAAAAGCATTATTAACTGAAATATGTTGACTAAAAAGTAATTTTAGAGAATAATTTTAAAAATAATATAGAAACGATATGGAAGGCGGACAAACAAATGAATTCAGACCTCTTATCTTAGTGGCCGAGGACGACGACAGCAACTTCAAATTGATCAAAGCAATCATCGGAAAGAAATGTGATATACAGTGGGCCAAGAATGGCGAAGAAATCGTGGCACTGTTCAAGGAATACGGCAACGAGGCCAAAGCGATCCTGATGGACATCAAAATGCCTGTGATGAACGGACTGGATGCTACGAAGATCATCCGCGGAGAAAACAAGGAAATCCCTATCATCATGCAGACCGCCTACGCTTTCAGCTCTGACAAGGAGAATGCGATGAACGCAGGAGCGAGCGAAGTGCTGGTGAAACCGATCACACTGTCGATTCTGCGCAATACGCTGACGAAGTATTTCCCCGAATTGGTCTGGTAGACTGATCTCTTTTTTTGTCCGGTAGACTGATCTTTTTTGTTTGTTAAACCGGTCTTTGCTCCGGCAAGCATGATCTTTATCCGGTAAAACGGTATCGCTGAGTAGAAAAACGGTATAACAATTCGGGTGTTTTTCCTGTTTTGTATTTGTGATATTAACAAATAGCTGACGGCTGTAAAAGTAAAATAGGCGGACCTCACGGTCGGCCTATTTCTGTTCGTTTCCGTTAATTTGTTAGAGTTCAGAAACGACTCTATGTAAAGTCTCTCCTTTGAGAGATTTTAAGAGCGATTTTTATCGGCTTCCACCTGCCCACCAAACGGGTTCGGAGTATACGTATTGTCCGTCACCAAAGGCTTCTTTGATGGCTACATTTGCCAATACATCGTCTGCTCCGTAACCGAAACGCAGCGGGAATTTGTTAGAGTTCAGCGGGTTTTTCAGTTCCACTAAGTTTTCGTTCGCACCTTTCATACGGCGGTAGTCGTTGTAAGCTTCTAAAGATTCGCCGGATGCACCAAAGAATGCGAGATATTTCTGTACCATTGTTTCTTTTAATGGGTTAGCGGCAAAAAGAGGAGCTACTTCATTATCAAAATAGGCTTCGGCGACGGCGTCACCCAAGAAATCGGCTTTCCCGCCCAGCCAGTTTCTGGCGGCATCGGCAACTGTATTCTCCAAATTGGCAAATGCAGCGATAACGGCATCTTTCAAAGCGGCTTTTGCTTCATCTACTCTGCCACCCAGACGACACAGGGCTTCTGCTTCGAGGAATTTTACTTCATGGTAACTGATCAGTTGTGTGGGAGCGGTCATAGCCCATGAGGCCATAGACATGCCATAATTATTCTGTAATTCCTGAGGGGTGCCGTTAGGAGCTACGTTGATGGCATCGATTGTTGTGGCTTGATTTGCACCGCCTCCATATACAACATTTCCGCTAGGATCAGGTTGGATAAATGAGCGTGGAGCTCGCGGGTCATTTCTTGTTGCAAATTTCTCGATGAGACTTTCGCTGGCTGCAAGGCTGTTGCGGCTATAGCTGAAAGCCCAAAGGGGATTTAGTTGGGAATCACCGTCATAAATGTCCAGTTTACATTCTTCATTTGCATTGGTAAATGATTTACTTACATAGGTCAGAATGTTTTGGAGATCGGTAGTCTGATTGGCGCTTTTGTTAAGAAGACGCATTGTATAGCGTGCTTTCAGTGCATAAGCTGTTTTAAGCCACAGACCGGCTTGTGCATCTTGGTCTGATCCGTAGATGAGGTCTTTTGATCCCACTGCACCTGATAATCCTTCGTCTTCGGCTGTTCCATCCTTCAAAAGTGTGATAGCAGTATCCAGGTTCTGCATTACTTCTTTGTAGATAGACTCTTGTGAATCAATTTTAGGTTGCATATACTTCGGTGTGCCGTCCGGATTTAAAACTCCGGTTTCGCTGAACGGTGTGTCTCCGAACACATCGGCTACTACCGCACCATTGTAGGCAAGAAGGATTCTGGCTATTGCTTCAGTTACTACATTGCCTTTTTCCGATGGGTCTTCCTGACACTTGTTGATTACAATCTTTGCATTCTTTATATTGGCGTAAAGGCTGATCCACGCATTGTTGTAGGTCGTGGCAGTGGTCGGTTCTCCGCTGCGGACTTCTGCCCGGTAGAGTTGGTTGCCGATACCTGTTTCGTGCTCCATGTAAACGGACGAATAGAGTGAAAAATCTCCTCCTACTGTGCTGAATGCAGTGCTGACTCCCAAGTCTGTTATCAAAAACTTCGCCGGAGCATCCTGCGGGTTATTGGGATTCTTGTTGACTTTGTCCATTGCATCTTCCGTACAAGCAGAAGCAATGACAGCAGTAAAGAAAGAAACTGCCAGCAATTTTCCTATTGATTTATATTTTTTCATTGTCTTGCAGATTAAAATTTAATATTAAAGCCGAAACCAAAGCTAGCTGTTTGCGGCATTGAATAGTCTTCGAAAGCTCCGGACATATTGTTGTTTCCTTGGCTGGCTTCCGGATCAAGGTCAGGCATCTGTGCCCAGACGAGGATATTTCTTGCGAAAGCATTCACCGAAAGTTCCATCCACTTTTTCTGGAGTACTTTGTAGCTTACTGCCACTTCGCGGAGTTTGATGAACGAGTTGTCGTATACAGAAGATTCGTCAATATCGTTCAGGCGGCTGTAGTACACTTGTTGCGCATTGGCTCCGGTGATGGCGATATCGTTTTTGGTTCCGTCCTGTTTGTAACCGTCAAAGATGATCGTGCCTTCCCGATTTTCTGTTCTTTTGCTGACGCCGTAGTAGTCGGACAAACCGGTAGTTCTGCTGTACATCTGGCCACCTTGTTTCCAGTCAAGTACAGCACTGATGGTACATTTCCACAGACGCAATGACGTATTGAAACCCATTACGAAATCCGGAGAAACTTTTCCGATCACCTGTGCCTCACCGGCGACAGGCAAACCGTTTTCGTCTACCAGACGATTGCCGTTAGCGTCTCTCTTATATCCTACGCCATAGATTACAGGGAATTTTTCGCCTGCTGATGCACGAACCTGTGGAGTGACGTAACCACCCAGTGAAATGTTTTCCACACCCGGAGCCAGTTCGTCTACATAGTTGTCGATTTTGGTCCAGTTGAAACCGAAGTCCCAGTTGATATTCTTCGTGCGGATCGGGTTGAATCCCAATGTGATTTCGTGCGTGTCGGTATGAATCTTACCACCGTTTGTCAACAGTTTGCTGGCACCGGTAGAAGACGCCAAAGGCACTGAAAATATCTGGTCTTTGACGTTCTGACGCGAATAAGTATAATTCAACGTAATCAGGTTGTCGAAGAAGTTCACGTCGGCACCGATTTCGTACGAACGTGTATTCTGCGGTTTCAGATTCGGGTCGAATATTGTGTAGTACGGGGTATAGGCAGTAGTACCTTTGATGGGGTACATGATGGGAGTCAGCGAATAGAATCCTCCTCCGTACGTGGGAGTCGAGTAATAATTCTCAAGGAAATCACCAGCCTGTCCTACTTCCGCATAAGAAACTCTCAGTTTGGCGTAGTTGACTACATCATTTTTCAGTTCGTCAAGTTCTGTCAGGATGAAACCTGCTGACACAGAGGGATAGAAGAACGAACGGTTGTTGCGCGGCATGTTGGACACATAGTCCTGACGTCCGGTCACAGTCAGATAAAGCATGTTTCTGTACGAAGCCGATACGTTGCCGAAGAAACCGACAGTACGGTTTTTCCATCTTTCTTCTTCTGTAAGCTGAGTGGTTGCATTGTTGATATGATTCCACCCTGCGAAGTTATAGTTTGTTCCGTATTCGTAGTATTTCTTTCTGTTGCTCTGGATAAATTCGTTACCTGCTACAGCGTTCAATCCCCAGTCGTCATTGATGCGCCAGTCGTAGTTGATGGTCAGCAATGAGTTGTAGGTAGCGTTTGTCCAACCGTAGTTTTCTATCTGGCCGCGACCGCCGCCGGTGTTACTTCCGTATCCGTAGCTGTCAGAGTAGTGAGTGGTATAAGCGTCTACACCTAACATATATTTCGCGTTCAGTTTATGGTTGGCCGTTCCGAAATCTGTTTGATAAGTGGCATATACATTTCCGAAGAAACGGTTGGTGTCTTCTGTGTATTTGTTGTTGTCAATAGCCCAATAGGCATTGTCAAAATTTCCACGGAAAGAGTTTTGCTTATAAATGTCGCCGTCTACATGGCTGGGGATACCTGCCAGATCGTAGCTTGCGGGCGAAGCGTAAACAGTTCTCAGCAGTCCGTTTCCGGACGTTACCGCCTTGTCAATCGAAGTCGTGATGTAGTTTCCTGCAAAACCAGTTGTGAAGTTATTCGTCAGTTTCGTTTCGGCGCTTACTTTCACGTTGTATCTGTCCATGCCAGTTTTGGGGATAATACCGTCTTGGTGCGTATTTCCAAGAGAAACGGAGTATGAACTTTTTTCCAGCGTTTGTGCCACGTTCAGCGAGTTGCTCCAAGTGATACCTGTTTCGAAGAATTCTTTTGTATTGTCGTAAGCCTGTGGAGTAGCCCAAGGGTCAAGACCTGCTGAAGCACGCTGCGGCACGTAATATTTGCCGGATTGCATGCCATACTTTTGAGTAAATTCGTTGTCGGTGTTGCCGCCATAATTGGGATCGTTGGACAGTTCAGAAATCTTAGGTCCCCAGGATAATCCTGAAGTTGGGCTGTATCTTCCGCCGGACCCCTGTGCATACGTCTTTTGGAATTCGGGCAGGCGACCGACTACGTCAAAACTGACATTGGATGAGAAACTGACTTGGGGTTTGCCTTTTTCCAGTCCCTTACCGCTTTTGGTGGTGATGATGATCACACCATTGGATGCGCGGATTCCGTAAAGTGCCGAAGCCGCCTGTCCTTTCAGAATGTTGATACTTTCAATGTCGTTCGGGTCGATATCTACCGCGCGGTTGGCAAAGTCCACACCGCTAACACTACCGTTGTTCTGTATGTCCGTATCTACGTCAGGAGTACTGGTCACTGCCATTCCGTCGATTACGTAAAGCGGCGTGTTATCTCCGGAGAAAGAACGTGCGCCACGGATCGTGATCTGTGAAGATGCTCCGGGCATACCGCTCGAAGGTTTGATATCCAGACCGGAAACTTTTCCTTGCAACGCTCCTGCCAGGCTGGAGTTGGAAGCTTGGGTCAGTTGTTCGGACTTCACGTCCTGAACGGCGTAGCCCAGCGCTTTCTTTTCGCGGGAGATACCCATGGCCGTTACTACGACTTCGTCCAGGGCTTTGGCGTCACTTTTTAATACTACGTTGATAACGCCCTGTTTGATCGTTACTGTCTGCGGAACCATTCCTACATAGGAAACGCGCAAAGTTTTAGAAGAACTTGGTACGGTGGGGAGTTGTCCTTTCGGGAAGCGTTAAGTGTTTTTGGGGCTATTTAAGGCATAAAATGATAAAAAGATAGCATTTTGAATGATTCGCTGATGTTATTTTATGAAAATAACGATTTTAACACTATCTTTATGTCGTGTAATGTAATTTGAATATTATTAAAATCGTGCTCAAATCTTCTCATTTCATCAATATACTGATTAAATTCTTTCAATATGATACTTTATAGTTAAAAACGTAACACTTTTTTAATTTTGATATAAATAGTGTTATCTTTGCAGCCTGTTAGAGACTAGAAGTCTATTTATAGGTTAAATTTAAGAGAGAATTTATGAAAAGAAAATTGATGTTCTTTATGACCTTCCTTTTTTTGGGTATAGGTCTGGTGACAGCGCAGACGTCCCGAGTTACCGGTGTGGTAACCGCCGAGGAAGATGGCCTGCCTGTTGTAGGTGCTTCGGTATTAGTGAATGGCACTACTCTTGGTACTATCACGGATATTGATGGTAAGTTTACAATCACGAATGTACCAAGTTCTTCTAAGACTTATTGATATTTTAAAGCCTCTCTTTTTCCTCCTTTTTTATTCTATCTTATTGTAAATCAGAATATAAGTGCTTCTTTCCGCAACTTGGCTTCCCGGCTCACTTACTATAATCGCAACCTTTTCCCTTTCTTTTTCGATCTCAGTCATCTTTTTCGGGCAGGTACTTGGCTTGTTTTCAGGGGGCGGATGCTTAGGTTCTACCTTTATTTGAGGCTTTCTATGAGCGATAGGGGCAGACCGGTCTTTTCGGCAATGAGTTGATTGTCAATTCCTTGCTTTTTCATGTCGATGGCTGTCTGAAAGATGTTCAAGGCTTCTTCGCGACCTTTCTTCAGGCCTTTCTTCAGGCCTTTCTTCAGGCCTTCCTCAAGTCCTTCTTCAAGTCCTTTCTTTAGCCCTTCTTCCATCCCTTTCTTTATTCCTTCCTTTTCCGCTGCATCCATTGTCACCAAATAATCCCGGTACACTTTGACGCTATTGTCGTATAGCTCTCTCTCCTTTGGAGACATAGAAGCCACATCAGCGATCTCTTCGAGTTTTTCGAAGACGGCTTTTCGTGCCTTGAATGGCAGGCGTTTTAAAGTTTCCATATTATTTAATATATAAATCCAACGTTCAAAATTCGTTTCACATTCCTCTTCGCTTTTTTTGAAGAGGGGGAGGGCGATGAATATTTGCCGGAACTTCTCCGAGAAGAGTTCACCTGTCTCCTTGTCTGCAAGAATAACGTCTGTCCGGAGTTTTATGTTCTTGTCCATGATGAAATTCATCAGAAAGACTCCGTAAACAGCTTTTATTTCAAATTTCCAGTCGTGCCCCGTCCGGCCCTGGTTGACGATGGCACGGGAGAGATAGAAGATGGAGCGTTCTTTAAAATTGCTCTGCATGCGGTTTTGCATTTCGACAATTATCTTTTCGCCCGTGTCCGTGGTGCAGTAGACATCGTAGATGATGCCTCGTCCTTCCGGGTAGTCCGGCAGCTGTTCGTTGTTCAAAAACGTTAAGTCGGTTATCACTCGTTCACCTTCGAGAAGGTCGTTCAGAAATTCGATTAGTAAATTCTTGGAGACTTCTCTGCCGAATATTAGTTTGAATCCGTAGTCGGTGAACGGATTGATAAATTTGCTCATTGTTTTGGTTGTTTCTCTTTTATGTTGTAAAGAGATGTTTCTCTTCGCATGTATAGTGAAGAGGCTTTTCTTTATTCTACAAAGATAGGATAAATTATTGTTTTATGATGTGTTTGGCGGGAGAAATAAATGACGTGGGTGCTCAAAAATGTTCATCTCCCTCTTAAAAATGTTCATCTTCCCCTAACTCGCTTTTTGAGGATGCCGTTGTAGGTGTCTTCAAATTCTGCCGAGTGGTTGAGTGCCCAGAGGATGTAGTCGCCCGGCTCGTTCTTTTTGAGCAGGGTGGAGCGGTATTCGGAGCTGAGGACTTTCCATAAGGTGCCGCAGGGACCACCCAGCTTTCTGCGTCGGGCGAGGGCGAGGATGGCTTTCACGGTTGGTTCGTTCCGGATGCCGATGGCGTCCATGTTGAGGCGTAGCAGGGATTCGGAGAATCCTCCGGAAGCAGTGCTTTCGTTCGGGGCTTCTTCTTGCTGACTTCTTTCGTACTGAGTTCCGTTGTGCTTGGCTTCTTCCTGCTGGTTTCTTTCGTACTGAGTTCCGTTGTGCTTGGCTTCTTCCTGCTGGTTTCTTTCGTATTGAGTTCCGTTGTACTTGGCTTCTTCCTGCTGACTTCTTTCGTATTGAGTTCCGTTGTGCTTGGCTTCTTCCTGCTGGTTTCTTTCGTATTGGGTTCCGTTGTGCTTGGCTTCTTCTAGCTGGTTTCTTTCGTATTGAATTCCGTTATATCTAGTTTCTCCCTTCTGATCTATTCCTTCATTTCTTCTTTCTTCCTTATTTTCCTCCCCTCTTTTTCCGGACGAGATTTCTAAAGACAAACCTTTGACAGCAACAGGCGCAGCCTGAAAAACGCCGTTTGACGGAACGGGCGGCTGCTCTCTATCCTTCTCCCATTCATTTTCGGTTTTGCTTTGTCTTTCCCTTTCTTTGTCTCTTTCTTTGTCTCTTTCTCTTTCTCTTTCCGGTTTGCTTTTAATCTCAGTATCTGTTTCCGATTTACTTTCGATTTCTGTATCCGTTTCCTGTTTTGTTTGTGGGATTGTTGCTGCAATTTCTCGTTTTTTTGCAGCATTAATTTTCATAGCTGCTTCGTCGGTCACTGTTTTTGTAGCATTGATTCCTGTGCCTGCTGCATGGATATTTGTGCCTGTCGTGTCGATTCCTGTCTTTGTTTTAGTAACTTCTGTAGCTGTGATATTGATTCCTGTTTTTATTGCGTTGACTTCTGCGCCTACTATATGGCTTTCCGCTTCATACACTTCTGTACCTTTTGAATTTATATTATTTCTTATTTCTGCGGAATTATTTTCCGTTCCATCCTCTCCTTCCTTGATGAGCCAAAACTGTTCCAGCGGAAGTTTGTATTTCCTTCGGCTGTCGGTAATGATTTTGTGGTATTGCTCTTGGATGGCTTGCGAAGTCAGAATCCCGTACTCCTTATATATATAGGTGTCGAACAGTCCGACGGACAGGCAGTCGTCGATGATGGCCTGCATCTCCTCCTCCTCGCAACACACTTCCTGCGAAATGTCGAACAAGGTATCTTGATTCCATGCGATGTAAAATCCCTTTTCTTTGTAGATGAGGCAGAGCAGGGAAGTGAGTGCGGCAATTCCTGCTGCATGATGACGGTTGGAAATGCGGCGTACCTTCCTGTCTTGGAAGAAGTTGACATCGAGCGGGAAATAATCTAATCCGGGTTTGGAAATACGGGCCATCTTTTTGAATATTTAGAGTGATATTGAATGATAAATAATGAATAAGGCGAATCGGTAATTTTAATTTAGCTCATTTCAGTATGGTGATAAGCTACTTGATAGTCAGTTCTGTCTCTCAACTGAGGGTAACTAAAAAGTCGATTCTATCTCAATTGGGGGTGACTAGAAAGTCGATTCTATCTCTATTCTCCTCCTTCGGGAAGGAGGAGTGGTCGCAGACCGAGGTGGTAGGAGAAATAATGTTTATACCTATTTCTTTGTAAATGATAGG
>OAWW01001307.1_pt1 | contig 13356 bp, 15 predicted proteins | sample 1517191 | NCBI WGS metagenome assembly OAWW01 (sample SAMEA2580253, study PRJEB22360) | human gut metagenome | biome: human gut; feature: human-associated habitat; material: faeces | place: Denmark | collected 2008/2010 | reverse complement strand
TGCGGCGTGAATACCACGAGCGGATCGCCAAAATCTCCATGATGCTGACGGGCGGCAAGGTGTCGCTATCCGCCTACATAGACAATGTGTTGGCACAACACTTCGAGCAGTACCGGGAAGAAATCGAAGCGGCATACGCCGGAAAGATGGAAAAACTCTTCTAAAGCGGAAAGGAGAAAGGAATATGATACTGAAACTGATACTCTCCGCCCTGCTGCTGTACTATCTATGCGTGCTGTGGAAATATTACCGCACCGACATAGCCGGACTGCTGGGAAAAACGGATGCCGAAGAAAGGACGGACGAACCGGACGAAGAAGCGGAAAAGCCGGGCGAACCGTACACGGTTATCGGCAAAAGCACCTACCGGAAAAGACAAACCTACGAGCCGGAAGACAAGCAGGGACACACTGAAAATCAAGCGGATAAAACGGATAATTTCGCATCCGGAACGCCGGAGAGTACCCCGGAAACGGCTGCGGGTAACGGTACGGGACAGGCGGAAGAATCCGTTGCGGACGAGGATGCGGACTACTCGGACATCGAGGTAGAACCGGAAGAGGACGAGCCGGAAGAAGAGGGATATGTACCCACGCCGGAAGAGTTGGAAGAGGAAGAAGAACTGGGGGCGTACTATCCCGACAGCAACCCCGACTTTGCCACCGGGTACACCTTCGAGGACTTGAAGATGGTACACAAAGTTATCACTACGGACGAAGCGGACGAGCAGGTGAAACAGCAAGCCCGTGAGGTGCTGCCCGCCGTGATGGGATCGGACGTGTGGGACGAAATGCTGGATGAATTTGAAGGGGCACGGCAGCGTGTCGCCCGACTGATGAATAATAGTAATGTTTAATTTAATCTTAAAAGACAATGACAAAAAAGAGATTCTTTTTGATGGCAGCCTGTGTAATGGCTGCTGCTGGTGCGATGGCACAAGGTAACGGACAAGCGGGTATCACGGAAGCCACGCAAATGGTGACTTCGTATTTCGATCCGGGAACGAAACTGATTTATGCGATTGGTGCGGTGGTCGGGTTGATTGGTGGGGTAAAGGTGTACGGGAAGTTCAGCAGCGGTGATCCCGATACGAGCAAGACAGCGGCTTCGTGGTTCGGAGCCTGTATTTTCCTGATTGTCGCTGCTACTATCCTGCGCTCTTTCTTCTTGTAAACAAGCGGGTTATGAACTTTGAAATCAATAAGGGGATTGGCAGGAACGTGGAGTTCAAGGGCTTGGAAAGCCAGTATCTTTTCGTGTTCGCCGCCGGGTTGCTTGCCGTGTTCGTGGTGTTCGTTATCCTGTACATGGCGGGCGTGAACCAGTGGGTGTGCATCGGCTTCGGCGTGACTGCGGCTACGCTGCTGGTATGGCTGACGTTCCGGCTCAATGCCAAATACGGCACGCACGGGCTGATGAAAGCCGCCGCCCGGAAACGGCATCCGAGGTATGTATTGAACCGACTGAAAATTCCCCGATTATTTACCAAAAACAAGAAAGAATGAGAAATGTAATGAAAGCGGCAACGCTGGAAAGCAAATTTCCGCTATTGGCAGTAGAGAACGGCTGCATCGTGTCAAAAGATGCGGACGTGACGGTAGCCTTCAAGGTGGAACTGCCGGAACTGTTCACCGTTACCAGTAACGAGTACGAAGCGATACATTCGGCATGGCACAAGGCGGTGAAGGTATTGCCGGACTTCTCCATCGTGCATAAACAGGACTTCTTCATCGAAGAGAAGTACCAGCCGGAGATTGACAAGGACGAACTTAGTTTTCTAAGCCGGAGCTTTGAACGGCACTTCAATGAACGCCCGTTCCTGAACCACTTCTGCTACCTGTTCCTTACCAAGACCACGAAGATGCGTAGCCGTCAGGAAAGCACGTTCAGCACACTGTGCAAAGGCAAGATTATCCCAAAGGAGATTGAGGACAAGGAAGCGGTAACGAAGTTCCTCGAAGCGGTCGGGCAGTTCGAGCGGATCATGAATGACTGCGGGTTTATCACGCTCCGCCGCCTGCGGGCGGACGAGATTGTCGGGACGGAAACGACGGCGGGTATCGTGGAGAAATATTTCGCCCTTTCGCAAAACGATACCACTGTTCTAAAGGATATTTCGCTGAACCCCGAAGAGATGCGGATAGGTGACGACTTTCTTTGCCTGCATACCCTTTCGGACGTAGAGGATCTGCCGGGTAACGTGGGCACGGACAGCCGCTATGAACGGTTATCGACTGACCGTTCGGATTGCAGGCTTTCGTTCGCCGCCCCGGTGGGCGTGCTGCTGACGTGTAACCACGTGTATAACCAGTACATCTTTATCGACGACCATGTGGAGAGCCTGAAACGGTTCGAGCAGACCGCAAGGAATATGCAGTCGCTATCCCGCTACTCCCGCTCGAACCAGATCAACCGGGAATGGATAGAGGAATACCTGAACGAAGCGCACAGCAAGGGGCTGGTTTCGGTGCGTTGCCACTGTAACGTGATGGCATGGTCGGACGACCGGGAAGAGTTGAAGCACATCAAGAATGACGTGGGCAGCCAGCTTGCCCTTATGGAGTGCAAGCCACGGCATAACACAACGGACGTGCCGACACTTTTCTGGGCGGGCATACCGGGGAACGAGGGGGATTTTCCTTTCGAGGAAAGTTTCTACACGTTCATCCCGCAAGCCCTGTGCTTCTTCACGGAAGAAACGAATTACAAGAGTTCGCTCTCGCCCTTCGGCATCAAGATGGTGGATCGGGTGACGGGCAGACCGCTGCATCTGGATATATCGGACTTGCCGATGAAGAAGGGAGTGATTACCAACCGTAATAATACCCTATATTTTTGCCGTTTTTATATTGTTTGAATTTATATATAAATAGCTGATATTTAGAGATTGTTAGGAAAATGATTTGGCTTTTGATTTGCTATTTTTTCCGATAATCTCTATTTTTGTATGCAAATCGTATGTACAAAATAGACATATAACAATAAACAAGGCAGCCTATGTTCAAGTATTCAAAAGATGGCATATCCGTACTGTCGGTACTGGATGCACGCAGGGCGAAGAAAAGCGGTCTGTTCCCTGTCAAGATACAAGTGATACACAACCGCAAGCAGAAATATTATTCCACCGGAAAGGAATTGTCCAAAGAGGACTGGGAAATCCTTGCCGAAAGCAAGAGCCGCAGACTGATTGAGATACGGGCAAGCGTGGAAAACAGTTTCTCCATCATAAAAAGCCAAGTGGAAGCCCTTGCGGAACGTGGGGACTTCTGTTTCGATGCGCTCAGCATGAGGTTGGGCAGATGTACTGGTACAACCCTTAACACAGCCATACAGGGGAAAATAGACGCATTCAAACTCAACGGGCAGGTAAATTCCTATTATAACTATCGCAGCACGTTGAAAAGCATAGAACGGTTCGCAGGCGGCAGCGTGCCGTTCTCTGCGGTTTCTGCGGACTGGCTGTCACGCCTTGACAAGTTCCTGCGGAACGAGGGCAAGACCGTCACCACCATAAATTTCTATATGAAAGCCCTTAAATGCGTGGTGAATGACGCAAGGCGCAACGGGATTTTGAAAGAAGCCCAATACCCGTTCGGCAGGGGAAAGTACGAGATTCCGAGCGGCAACAGCCGAAAGTTAGCCTTGACGATGGAACAGATAAAAAAAGTCGTGACATACAAGGGCAGCAAGACCGTTGAAAAGTACCGGGACTTTTGGTTTTTCTCCTACCTGTGCAACGGAATCAATTTCAGGGATATGCTTTTCTTGCGGTATGGGAACATCGTGGACGGTGAAATCTGCTTTGTACGCTCCAAGACATCGCACACGTCCAACCATATACGGGAAATAAGGGCGGTGCTCACTCCCGAAATGCGGGATATTATAAAACGGTGGGGAAACCCGGACGAAGGGAATCCCGATACTTTCCTTTTCAAGTATGCCAAAGACACGGAGGACGAATTTGTCATTTCCAATATTGTCAGACGGGTAACGCACCGTTGCAACATCGCTTTGGCTAAAATAGCCCAAGCTGTCGGTGTCCCCCGTTTCACGACCTATTCCGCCCGGCATTCCTATGCGACGGTCTTAAAACGTAGCGGAACGAACATCGCTTACATATCCGAGAGTTTGGGGCATTCAAGCCTTGCCATCACGGAGAACTACCTCGCCAGTTTCGAGCAGGAGGAGCGGATAAGGAATGCGCAGTTATTAACCAAATTCGATTGAGCCATGCCGAACAAGAAAACCAAGACGGTGAAGATTAGACACCTTGAATGTTTCAGTGCCATTTACGGGGAACTGGCGCAGAATCCCGAATATGCAGGCTACGAAATAGAAGAAGCCGTACTGCAAGTAAAATCATATATTCCCCCCGCCGTCAAAGACGTGGACAAGGCGATAGAGAAAATAAGGTTCAGCCATGCCACCCGTAAATACAAGTACCCCGTATTCGAGGGCAGGGAACTGATAGACCAAAAGACATTGGCGAAAATGGCGGGCGTGAGCAGGCAGACCGTAGCCCGGTGGGAGGAACTCGGTTTCATATCCCGTTCGGACATAGGGCTGTCGGGAAGCAAATATTTCGTAATAAAAGAAGTCGTTTCCCAACTTGAAAGGTTAAAGGATGTAAAATAGCGGCATTCGCATAATCACTTAACATACATAGGACAAACGGTGTGTTGGAAGGACAAAAATCGCCAATACATCGTTTGTCCCTTTTTTATCTCGTTCCAATCTTGCCGGATGTCCTGCATTGTCCCAAGTTGTCCGGTCTGTGTCAAGTGATTAGTAATTGAATAATCGGTTTCTTTTATTCTTCCTTTGCGGCATCAACCGGTTGCAACGGCTATGACGGTAGCCAAGTAATAACTAAAAAAGGAAGAAAATATGACAAACATTATTTTGACAACGCCCGAAGAACTCCGGGCTATCGTGAGCGAAACCGTTTCCCAGTCATTGGCTGGATTCACCCAGCCGAGGAACGAACCCGACAACCTCACGCCCGATGTGGCGGTAGAGGTGCTGGAACGACACGGTTTTCTGATTTCAAAGGCACGGCTCTACAAGCTGACCGCCAAAAAGGAAGTGCCGTTCCGCAAATACGGGAACAAATTGCTTTTCTCACGGAAAGAGCTTCTCACGTGGGCGGAAAACCTTGCAAAAAGGGTAAACGACAAGGACGAGGCGGCACTCGCCATCGCCAAGAGCGCAAACCGGAAAATCCGTAATTATGGAAAATAAGAGGAAAGAAGAAGCCGGGCAGGATGTCACCATGCAGAAAGAGGATTTCGCAGCCCTTTGGAAAACCATTCATCTAAAAGTGACGGACACTTATGAAGTGCCGCCCGAAATACTTTGGGTGAACGGCTCTACCATTGGCACGCTGGGTAATTTCAGCGCATCCACGGGTAAAGCCAAGAGCAAAAAGACATTCAACATCTCCGCTATCGTTGCGGCAGCGTTGAAGAATGACGAGGTACTGAAGTATTCGGCATGCCTGCCACCGAACAAACGGAAAATCCTCTATGTAGATACCGAGCAGAGCAAATACCATTGCCATAAGGTAATGGAGCGTATTTTGCGGCTTGCAGGACTGCCTACCGACAAGGACAGGGAGGATTTTGTTTTCATCGTGCTAAGGGAGCAGACACCCGACAAGCGGAAGCAGATTATCGGCTATATGCTGGAAAATATGCCCGATGTGGGGTTGCTCATCATTGACGGAATCCGTGATTTGATGTACGACATCAACAGCCCCAGCGAATCGACAGACCTAATCAACCTCTTGATGCGCTGGTCAAGCGGATATAACCTGCATATCCATACCGTACTGCATTTGAACAAGGGGGATGACAACACAAGGGGGCATATCGGTACGGAGTTGAACAACAAGGCTGAAACCGTCCTGCAAATCACGAAAAGCCAGCAGGACGGTAACATAAGCGAGGTAAAGGCGATGCACATACGTGACCGGGAGTTTGACCCGTTCGCATTCCGTATCAATGATAACGCATTGCCGGAAGCTGTGGACGGTTATGTATTCAAGCAGCCCAGCCAAGACAGGGGCTTTCCACTGGCAGAACTGACGGAGCAACAGCACAGGACGGCTTTGGAAAACGGTTTTGGCAAACAGGTTATATATGGTTACGAGAATGTCCTAAAGACCTTGAAACAAGGCTATGCAAGTATCGGCTACGAGCGTGGGCGCAATATCCATGTGGAACTGAACAAGTTCCTTGTGAACAAGCGCATGATTGTGAAAGAGGGCAAGGGTTACCGCTATAATCCCGATTTCCATTATTAAAAGTCAGTTTGGTTTAGTCCGGGTGTATATATAAGAGGAACGGACTTACTATTTCCCTGTATCGGAACAAGCAGGTTTAGTATGGTACGGGTATATATATAACGAACTAAACAGGACTGGCGCATTTTTCAACTATTTTTTAATCCCCAAAAAAGAAAATGTTATGAACATCGAAGATGTAAAACAAATACCCATCGCAGACTATCTGCATAGTTTAGGTTACTCTCCTGTCAAGCAGCAGGGTAACGGCTTATGGTACAAATCACCGTTAAGGGAGGAACACGAACCGTCTTTCAAGGTGAACACTGACCGCAACCTTTGGTATGACTTTGGCGCAGGCAAGGGCGGCAACATCATCGCACTGGCAAAGGAACTCTATTGTTCCGACAGCTTGCCATACCTTTTAAACCGGATAGCGGAACAGACACCGCACATCCGTCCGGTCAGTTTTTCTTTTCCCCAGCGTAGGAAAGAACCGAGTTTCCAGCATTTGGAAGTCCGTGACCTTACCCATCCGGCATTGCTCCGTTACTTGCAGGGACGGGGTATCAATATCGAACTGGCAAAAAGAGAATGTAAGGAACTCCATTTTACCAATAACGGCAGACCGTTCTTCGCTATCGGTTTCCCGAACATGACAGGAGGTTATGAGGTGCGCAACTCTTTTTTCAAAGGCTGCATCGCCCCGAAAGACATCACCCATATACGGCAGCAGGGAGAGCCGAGAGAGAAATGTCTGGTGTTCGAGGGTTTCATGGACTACCTCTCTTTCCTTACGCTCCGCATGAGGAACTGTCCGACCATGCCCGACCTTGACAGGCAGGATTATGTCATTCTTAACTCTACCGCCAATGTGTCGAAAGCCCTTGACGTGATGTCCCCGTATGAACGCATCCACTGTATGCTTGACAATGACAAGGCTGGATATGAAGCGACACGGGATATCGAGTTGGAATACTCCTACCGTGTACGTGACTTCTCACACAATTACAGGGGATATTCGGACTTGAACGATTACCTGTGCGGCAGGAAGCAGGAACGGAAAAACGCAGCCAGCCAAGTGCAGGAAACGAAGCAGGAAACTGGACAACGTGCCGACCCAAGACAAAAGAGAGGCAGGGGCATTTAATCCGGCAGGACTACCAACGGCTGGCGGTTTATTTGGAGAGCAAGGTTATGTTTCGGTATACCGAAACCATCTTGCTTTGCTCACCGCAAAGGAAATCGCTCCCGTTGGTCGCAATTTCTAATATACCACCTAAAAGTAAAAAGACATGAAGAAGATACAGGACAAGCCGGGCGGTCGTCCGGCAAAAAAACGGACGGACAAGCAGAAAAAAGTAGTCAGTACGAAACTGACCGAGTTGCAGTATTACGCCATCAGAAAGCGAGCCGGGGAAGCCGGGTTACGTATCAGTGAGTATGTCCGGCAGGCGGTTGTTTCGGCAGAGGTCATCCCCCGGCTGAACAGGCAGGATGCGGACACCATCCGCAAGCTGGCAGGGGAAGCCAACAACATCAATCAGTTGGCGCACCGGGCGAATGCCGGAGGTTTCGCACTGGTTGCGGTGGAACTTTTGAAGCTCAAAGATAGGATTGTTGAAATCATAAACCATTTGTCGGATGATTGGAAAAATAAAAAAGGGAAGCGGTTTTAAGGGCTGTGTGAACTATGTGCTTGGCAAGGAGCAGGCGGTTTTGCTTCATGCGGACGGGGTTCTGACGGAAAGCCGGAGCGATATAATCCGCAGCTTCTGTATGCAGACCGGGATGAATCCCGACTTGAAAAAGCCGGTAGGACATATTGCGTTAAGCTATTCGGCAGTGGATGCACCTAAATTGACGGACGGGAAGATGATACAGCTTGCGCAGGAGTATATGCGTGAAATGAAAATCACCGATACGCAGTATATCATCGTGCGCCACCAAGACCGGGAACATCCACATGTGCATATCGTGTTCAACCGCATAGACAACAACGGCAAGAGCATTTCGGACAGGAACGACATGTACCGTAACGAACAGGTATGCAAGAAGCTGAAAGCCAAACACGGGCTTTATTTCGCCAAGGGGAAAGAGCAGGTGAAACAGCACCGATTGAAAGAGCCGGACAAGTCGAAATACGAGATTTACACGGCTGTAAAGAATGAAATCGGCAAATCCCGTAACTGGCAGCAGTTACAGCAGCGGTTAGCGGAAATGGGTATTGCTATCCAGTTCAAGTATAAGGGACAGACAAGCGAGATACAGGGCATATCCATTTCCAAAGGCGAATACACGTTCAAGGGTTCGGAGATAGACCGCAGTTTCAGTTTTTCCAAACTGGATAAATGTTTTGGGGATGCAGGAATGAATGTTGCCGAAAGCCAACGGCAAACAACTTTCGCACCCGTTCGGGAGCAGGCACCTGCACCGAGCAAGGCTGACAGCCCGTTGATAACAGGTTCACTCGGTCTGTTTTCCGCTTCTTCTCCCCCAGTGGATGAAGAACCTAATTTTAATTTGAGAAAGAAGAAGAAAAAGAAAAAACAACTTAAATTGTAAAGACATGGAAGACAATTTGATTTTAGAGGGGCTTCTCTCTATGGTTACGGAACTGAAAGAGAAGCTGGAAGCACAGGTAACGCCAGCCAGCCGGGAGGAAACTCTCGAACGGCTGGGAACAATCGAACAAGCGTTGTCGGAACTGCACAGTAATTCGGCTGTTCCCGAAGAAAAGTTGCAGGTTATTCAAAGCCAACTTGACGACATAAGGAGCAGGATGCAAGGTCAGCAGAAGAACATAGAGGACACCAAGAAAATAACATTGGAAACCTACCGTTGTTTCAAGGTGATGATTGATACTTTGGGCTCTTGCAGGACGGATAAAGAGGAAGCTACGCCCTTACCGTTCTATCAACGGATTTACAACAAGGTCGCTTCTTGGATTCGTCCGGAATTGTTTGTTTTTTCGGCAGTGCTGGTTGTCTGTTCCGTTTCCATATTCTTGAATGTCCGTTTGGCTGAACGTATGCAGCAGTTGCAGGACAACGATATGAAATACCGCTATTTGCTGATGCAAGGACAGGCAGACGGGGAAGTCTTTGATATACTGGAAACCAAATTCAATTGGCAGAGGGATAACGGTTTTATCCAAAGTCTAACCGATTCTGTGATAGATTTTGAGTATCGCAGCAGGAAGCAGGCGGAAGCGTTGGAGCGTGCAAGGCTACTCAATGAACAAGCCGAGCTGTTGAGAAAGGAAGCCGATAAACTAGGTAAGCCATAAGTGGAGTAAAGCCGGAGTGATGAATCATGTTTATCGCCCGGCTTTTCAAATTCATTTATTTTTCTTCGGACAGCATGTCGTTAGGTATTCAGAAGAATAATTTATAACAAAGTATGCCCAATAAAAATAATCCTAAAAGGCATATTGCAAAAATTATATATGCCTTGAATAGATAAATTTGGTCTGACTGTTCTTTTGCTATGGTATTTTTACGGATTTCCTCTATCGTTTCAATGGAAATGTTGGATAAATTAATATTTTTTCCCTTGTTTACGAGGTATTTATGATGTTCTTTCATCCTTTCTTTATTCAATTTGCGAAGCTCACGGTTCTCTTTGTCCCGTTGTAGCATATCATTTATACAGCCTAATGTTCCCATTTTTTAGTTTAAATTTAATTTCTGTTTTGATAATTCAATTATAATCACGATGTTCATTCAAGGATTTACCGATTATCATTTTTAAATAAAACAGGTACAGTCCAAACGGAGTTGTGATATTCACCTTTCCCGTAATAATTGATGGTAGGAGTCCACCGTGGCATACCTTTTATGATTTGCAATACTTGCTTATCCCATTCAGGTATGCCACAACTTCGTAAGGTTTCTACCATTATTATTTCTCCGTAAGAATCAATTCGTATCGTATAAATCCCTTTGGCTTCTTTTTTGCCGTTCAATAGCTTGGGGTCGTATGTTAGGCGTTCATTGATGTAGTTGGTAACTGCATACGGATTTGCTTTTTCAAAATAAGACACAGTTTCCCATTCCACAAAACTTTGTTTCAATTCTTCCTCTGCAATGCTGTCCGATTTTACTCTATCTCTATAATGTTGTGGTAAGAATGGTACATATACTGTATGGAAGCATTCTATTCGTTTACCGTTCTTATCCCTGCAAGGCAGACAGTGTGGAAGTTCTTTTGTTAATCTAATTATTTCTTTGTCAAACTCTTTATGGATAGTAGTCAGAATATTGATTTCACGAGGTAAACCCAGTGTGTCGATGGAAAACATCACAACAGAATGACCTGCCACATTCTTTTTCAGTAACTCTTTGGGGTATTTCATTTGAGAAACGAAATACTTTTCCAAGTCATAATCCCATACAGCCCATCGGGGATATTCTTTGATAGCCTGAGTTTTATTGATAGGAGCAGTACCCTTGTTCCAAATATCTTCTTTGCGCCAAATACTATCCAATCGTTTTTCGTTCTCTCGTAGCCCTTGAATACTGTTATCTGTTGTACATCTAACAGGCGCAACTCCGATTGTCAAACTTTCCGGTAGATAAAGGAATGTCAGAGTACTATCTGTAAGTTCTTGAATGATACAATTTTTCCCCGATTCAAAAACTTTGATAGTATCTCCATGCAAAGAATAGGAATAAAATGTTTTGGTTTGTTTTTCATCATATAGAAACGTAGTTCTCCATCCGGCACTACGAAATTCCATTTCCATTGCATATTGTTTGTCTTTAGGAAGTTGCACTTTCCATATTTTGTTCTCTAATAAAGCAGACATATCTGCACAATTCTTGTCTTGTGCTAAAAGTGGGCTGACAAGATTGAAAGAAAATATAAATAATATGGGTAGAAAATGTTTCATAACCAGTCATATAAACAACACTCAAATATAGGGAAAGTTAATAATAGAACAGCTTGTTAAGCTATTTTTTCTTATTAAGTTTGAACAAATTAACTTTTAATATTCAAGAAAAGGCTTTCCTATACATTGCAAGTTTAGTTTATCCCTTTGTCTATATATCCAAAACGAACTAAACCTACTTTTATAGACAGCAAAATATATATACAGGCGAAAAGAAAAACAGTATTCTTCTTTTCGCCTGTATCATGTCTATTTTTCACTGAAAAACGAGGGAAAACAGATATAAAAACATCTCCTACCACATTACCCATTAACAACAAATATCCTTTTCTGTTTTCTTATAACCACTCTATTTGTATGCAAATTGCATGTTTGTAAAATGTTAATATTGATATATTCTACGCTATAAATACATGATATTCAGTATTAAATAGATAGAAAATTATACACATTAATTATAGCCAATCGCAACAAGTTCGTACTTGGGCCGAGTGGTAGCGGAAAATCGTTCTTTATGAACCATTTAGTCCGCCAGTATTACGAACAGAACAGCCATATCGTACTGGTCGATACGGGAAACTCGTATCAAGGTCTGTGCGAAATGATACACCGGAAAACAAAGGGGACGGACGGGATTTATTACACGTATTCGGAAGAAAAGCCGATCAGTTTCAATCCTTTCTTTACAGACGATTACAAGTTCAACGTGGAGAAAAAGGATAGCATAAAAACGCTGTTGCTCACCCTTTGGAAGAGTGAGGACGACAAGATCACGAAAACGGAAAGCGGCGAGCTGGGCAGTGCGGTATCGGCATATATCAAGAAGATACAGCAAGACCGGGGCATCGTGCCGTGCTTCGATACCTTCTACGAATATATGCTGAATGATTACCGGGCGGAACTGGAGAAAAGGGACATCAAGGTAAGCCGGGAAGATTTCAATATCGACAACTTCCTGACTACGCTACGGCAGTATTACAAGGGCGGACGGTTCGACTTCCTGCTGAACTCCCGTGAGAATATCGACCTGCTACACAAACGGTTCATCGTATTTGAAATTGACAGTATAAAGGATAACGCCGAACTTTTTCCGGTGGTGGTAATCATTATCATGGAAGCGTTCATTAACAAGATGCGGCGGTTGAAAGGGATTCGCAAGCTCCTGATTGTGGAAGAAGCGTGGAAGGCTCTTACCACGGAGAATATGGCTAACTATTTGAAATACATGTACAAAACGGTCAGGAAGTATTTCGGCGAGGCGATAGTCGTCACGCAGGAAGTCGATGATATAATATCGTCCCCCGTGGTGAAGGAAAGTATCATCAATAACTCGGACTGCAAAATCCTGTTAGACCAGAAAAAGTACATGAACAAGTTTGACGGCATACAGGCGATGCTCGGACTGACGGAGAAGGAGAAAGCGCAGATACTATCCATCAACCTTGCCAACCATCCCGGACGAAAATACAAAGAGGTCTGGATCGGACTGAACGGGGTGCAGTCGGCGGTGTATGCAACGGAAGTTTCGCCCGCCGAATACCTGACGTACACCACCGAAGAGAGCGAGAAAACGGAAGTGTTCAACCTTGCGGAAGAGTTGGGCGGCGACTTGGAGCTTGCCATCAGGCGGCTGGCGGAAACGAAGTACAAGTAAATAATGTGCCAATGGGACAATGTGCCGATATGCCAATGGGATGATGTGGTAATGGGTAAATAAATGAATAACCGGATGTATGGATAGCCGGATAGTTAATCGGCTGGCTGGTTGAATAATTGGATGAACGGTTAAACGGTTGGTTGGCTAAACGTACAAACGGCTGTATGAATGAATAATCAATTAAAAAAAACGAAATCAGTATGAAACGATTGAATTTAATCCTGCTGCTGTCGGCTGTGACGGTGGCATTGGCGTTCGTCATTTCCTGCAAGGAGACGAACACCGGACGGCTGGAAAAGATGCGGGGCGACTGGGTAAGTACGGGCAATAAGCCGCCCTTCACCCTTTCGGAAGAGAACGGGCAATACCGGGTAACGGTGATAAAGAAAAGCCATGCGGGAAGTACCCGGACGGAAACGTACCTCGTGCGTGAAACGGACGGTTATCTCTTCATTGAAACGGGGCTGGCGGTGATGCTGACCTACGACAAGGGGAAAGACCGCATACACCTGTCGCCCGGCG
>OAWW01001306.1_pt1 | contig 13362 bp, 4 predicted proteins | sample 1517191 | NCBI WGS metagenome assembly OAWW01 (sample SAMEA2580253, study PRJEB22360) | human gut metagenome | biome: human gut; feature: human-associated habitat; material: faeces | place: Denmark | collected 2008/2010 | reverse complement strand
CAAAAGAGTCCTTATACGGGAATGACACGTCAACACTGGATACAGGCGGGAGAGTATCTGCTGAAAGGAGCATTCGGTTATATCCATACGTTGGATGATCAGATGTACTTTCCGAAGCAACTGGACAAAACATATCCCAATAATGACGGACAAGTTCCGGTTGCTAAGTTGGAGGGGCTGGCACGAACCTTATTTATTGCAGCACCCCTGTTGAAAGATAATCCGGAACTGGTAATGAATGGAATAAGAGTAGCAGATTACTATCGGCACCAATTAGTCGGTATCTCTAATCCGAAAAGTCCGAGTTTTATTTCTCATCGTAAAGGAGGACCTAGCCAGACGTTACTGGAGTTAGGTTCTTTGGCCATTTCAATGAAAGCGGCTCAGGCCGTTTTGTGGGACCCGCTGACAAAAGCGCAAAAGGATTCGCTTGCTGCAACCATGCTGAGCTACGGAGAAGGACCGACCATAGGCTCTAACTGGATGTTCTTTAATGTCTTTATTTTAAGTTTTCTGAAAGATCAGGGCTATGCAGTGAATGAGAGCTATCTGGAGTCGAATTTAAAGAAACTGCTGGCACGTTATCGGGGGGAAGGCTGGTATAATGATGCTCCGGCTTATGATTATTACAGTGCGTGGGCTTATCAGACATACGGCCCCATTTGGGCGGAAATGTTTGGAAAGAAGCAATTTCCCCAGTTGGCACAGCAGTTCCTGGCAAACCAGCATGATATGGTAGCTAACTATCCATACATGTTTAGCCGGGATGGTAAGATGAATATGTGGGGACGAAGCATCTGCTATCGTTTTGCAGCGACTGCCCCGTTGTCTCTGTGGGAATATGATAAAAGTGGCGATGTAAATTATGGCTGGATAAGGAGGATTGCTTCTTCTACCTTGCTGCAATTTCTGGAAAATCCGAAATTCCTGGAGGAAGGAGTTCCAACGATGGGATTTTATGGCCCGTTTGCTCCCGCTGTGCAGATTTATAGTTGTCGGGGTAGTGTATACTGGTGCGGAAAAGCTTTTTTGAGTTTGCTGTTGCCGGAAAATTCAGACTTCTGGTCTGCCACCGAAAATAATGGTCCTTGGGATAAAGAACTGAAAAAAGGGAATGTCTATAATAAGTTTCAGCCGGGAACCAACCTGTTGATTACGAATTACCCGAATAGCGGAGGCGCTGAGATGCGCTCATGGTGCCATGAAACTGTTGCAAAGGACTGGCAGAAGTTTCGTAGTACGGAGAATTATAACAAATTGGCTTACAATACGGAATTCCCGTGGATGGCGGATGGTAAGAACGGAGAAATATCCATGAATTACGGAACAAAGAATCAGAAAGGCGAGTGGGAAGTATTACGGCTTTATACGTTCCAAAGTTTTAAAGACGGTATCTATCGCCGTGATGCCGTACTTGAAACAGACAGTACAGTAAGATATCAACTGGCCGATATTCCGCTGCCGAATGGAATATTGAGAGTGGATAAAGTTTCGGTCTCCGAACCGACGGAAATCTGTTTGGGACATTATTCCCTGCCTCGTTTGAATGGTGTATTTAAAGAAACATCCCGGAGGGTCGGCAAGCTGGATATTCCGGTTATTGATAACGGAGAGTATGAACTGGCTATGATACCATTGGCTGGATGGGATAAACTATATACATCGTATCCGAAAGGGCTGCACCCTGTCAGCGATGAGTGTGCTTTGATTATGGCTTCTGATAAATTGGCTGGCAGCAAGATTTATGTGACGCTTCAACTTTGGAAGAAGAATGAAGGTAAGAACGGCTTTACAAAGAAAGAGTTGAATCCGGTCCGGGCGATAGATATTTCGGAAGATAAGAAACAAGTGACAGTGCGTCTGGATACGAAAGAGATAAAAACGGTTCTATTTGAGTAATTTAGAAATATGAGAAGTGTGCAGTGGGAATATTTTCCCACTGTATTTTTTATGTATAATGGTGAGCCTTAAATGCCTATATGGTGAATTTTCCTTCAAAACGTTCTACTTATCAGTATATCTGTATAGCTGGAACTGTCTAATCGTTGTTTATTAAATTTTTTATTCATAATTTTGGTCGTATGTATAGTTGTCAATTATTATATTATATTTAACGAACAAAATATGACCATATGAAAAACGCGCGAATCGTTATCCTTTATTATAAGCTGAGTTTTTTGATTTTGTTTTTGCTTTTGAAGTCTGCTTTACTATTGGCAACAGAGGATGTCATCTACAACCTCAAATTTAAGCAACTTTCTGCACCATATTCCTTGCCGACAAATGAAGTACAAAAAGTGTATCAAGATAAAGATGGATTTATCTGGTTCGCTACTCGTAATGGACTTTGCCAGTATAATGGCTATGAGACCACTCTTTACAAATCCAATCTTTACTCTCCGGATTTATTGACTACCAATAGCATCACTTGTTTGGTTGATGATAATAATAATCATCTTTGGATTGGTACATCGGAAGGACTGAACGTGATGGATAAAAGAACCGGAGAAATAAAAAAGTATAAGGCACCATATCTTTCTAACAATGTAGTGTCTGCTCTGTGTGTGACTCGCGATAATACTGTTTGGGTGGGGACGGATAACGGTTTATGTCGTTATGTTGCAGAGAAAGATACTTTTGTAGTTTGTGGAGATGACTTTGGAGATAGTAGACTGCGGTATGTTACCATAAAATCATTATTAGAAGATTCAGATGGCGATCTCTGGATTGGAACCTGGGCACAAGGCTTATTTCGCTATTCTCCATCCACAGATAAAGTGGAAATATATCCGAAAATCAATGACCAATATTCTTCTCATGTAATTTATGAAGATAGTAATAAAGATATTTGGGTAGGGAGTTGGGGATATGGTCTTTTTAAATTGCAGAATCCTAAAGATATGCAACGTGTGTCTTATCAGCGTTTTCTGCATGAGAACGGTGATGATTCCAGTTTGTCTGATAATATAGTATATGATATAGCAGAAGATATCAATACTCACACCCTGTGGGTTGGTACACGTAGTGGGTTGAGTATCTTAAAACTTGATGAACCGGACGCATTTATTAATTATAAATCGGGAAAAACAGATTATCGTATTCCTTCTGACGAGGTTAACTCGATTATGCGTGATGCTCAGAGGAATATGTGGATAGGGGCTATTGGGGGAGGAGTTCTGATGGCTGATACACGTCAATCTACATTTGCTTTATATACACTTAACTTTGGAGATGAAGATATTCCGGTAACTTCCGTTCGTACCTTATTTGCTGATTCAGATCAAAACCTATGGATTGGAGTAGGAACTTATGGACTGGCCTGTAGAGAGTATGAAACAGGAAAGCTAAAGATGTATTCGCACATACCGGAATTTTCGGGGTTAAAAGATTTGCCATCCCTTTTCGCAGTTACCCAGCGTAAGAAGAGTGGTGAAATCTGGTTTGGTATGTATAATGGAGGAATCTACGTATATCGGAAAGGTGAAAAGGTAAAACACTTGACTACAAAGAATAGCGGTTTCCTTACTTCTGATTGTGTGTCGGCTTTATATGAAGATTATGAAGGGAATTGCTGGGTTGGCACGCGAGGAGGAATAGGGGTCAGATTGGCTGACGGTACAGACTATCGCTTTGAAACGATGAACTTTAATGATAGTTTGTCGGCAGGCTGGATATATGTAAGAGATATCATAAAGGATATGGATAGCAGTGTCTGGCTGGCAACTTCTAATTTGGGTGTGATTCATATAACGGGGGATGTCCGTCAACCTTCCACATTGAAATATGAGAATTATAGTTTTCATAATCGTAAGCTAATCACAAATGCAGTTCTCTGTATACATCTTGATCGTTTTGGTCGATTGTGGGCAGGGACTGAGGGAGGAGGATTATACCTTTATAATCGTAACAAAGGAGAATTTGAGGAAAAAACGCGTGCATATAGTATTCCGGGAGACGTTATCGTTAGCATAGAAGAAGATAAAAGTGGTAATTTATGGCTGGGAACGATTTCCGGACTAGTGAAACTTTATGTAGCTGCTGTTGGAAATGATTTCTCGACCCGTATCTATACTTCTGCTGATGGGTTGCAGGATAATTTTATAGTCAATTCATCGTGTAGTCGAAATGGAGAATTGTTTTTTGGAGGACATAAGGGTTACAACAGTTTTTTTCCTGATAAAATGGAAATACCCTCTCAGGAAACCAATTTCCTGATAACAGATATTAAAATATTCAATCATTCTTTCAGTAACTTGCCGGTTGAACTGCAGCAGAAGATTTCGCCGGTAATGCCTACCTATACCAGTAAGATTGAACTTCCTCATAAATACAATAATTTTAGTATTGAATTTGCCGCCCTTACCTATAAGAATCCCGAACTAAACAGATATGCTTACCGGCTACAGAACTTTGACAGGGATTGGCAGTATACGGATGCAGACCGCCGCTTTGCTTATTATAACAATCTGCCGAGCGGGACATATACTTTTCAGTTGAAAGCAACCAATGAGAACGGAGAATGGAGTGGCTATGTACGTGAATTGACAGTGGTAGTCCTTCCTCCGTTCTGGGCTACCTGGTGGGCATATCTGTTATATATAATATGGGTGTTGGTCGTAGGAATTTTGATTTACCGTACAACAAAGAACCGTATGTTGCTTCGGAATGCATTGCGCCTGCGTGAAATAGAAAAAGCAAAAGCAGAAGAATTGAATCATGCGAAATTGCAGTTCTTTACTAATATTACGCATGAGTTGTTAACTCCGTTGACTATTATTTCGGCTACGGTGGATGAATTGAAGACACAGGCACCTAGTCATAATGATTTATATACGGTGATGAATAGCAATATACAGCGATTAATACGATTGTTACAGCAGATTCTTGAATTCCGTAAAGCAGAGACCGGAAATCTTAAATTGTGTGTTTCTCCGGGAGATATTGCGGATTTTGTGAAAAGAGAGACTGAAAGTTTTCAACCGCTGGTGAAGAAACGAAAGATACATTTCTCTGTACTTTGCGACCCGGAAGCTATTATCGGCTATTTCGATACAGATAAATTGGATAAGATATTATATAATCTGTTGTCTAACGCTGCTAAATACAATAAGGAAGGCGGATTTATCCAAGTAACTTTGTCTTATGATAAAAATAAAGATTTTGTGCTCTTGAAAGTGAAGGATAACGGGAAAGGCATTTCAAAAGAGAAACAGAAAATGCTGTTCAAACGCTTTTACGAAGGAGATTATCGAAAGTTCAATACTATCGGCACCGGTATCGGACTTTCCCTGACAAAAGATTTGGTGGAGTTGCACGGAGGAACCATTTCAGTAGAGAGTGAAGTCGATCAGGGAACAGAGTTCATCGTGAGGATTCCTATTGACCGTTCTTATTATGAAGAAGAACAAATAGATAATGAAGCAATCTTGCCGATACAGAAGACGGTGACTTATGAAGTCACGCAAGTGGAAGCTACCAATGAAGTAGAAGAAGTGACGGAGAAAGCCAATTCTATCTTACTGGTCGAAGACAATGAGGAGTTGCTGCAATTGATGACTAAACTTCTGAACCGTGATTACAACGTCTTTACTGCCGAAAATGGGAAAGAGGGAATTACGGTATTGGAGAATGAGGATATTGACCTGATTGTATCGGATGTGATGATGCCCGAAATGAATGGCATCGAATTCTGTAAGTACGTAAAAGGTCATTTGGAAATCAGCCATATTCCGGTGATTCTATTGACTGCCAAGAATAAGGAAGAAGACCGTGCAGAAGCGTATGAAGCTGGTGCGGAGGCTTTTATTAGCAAGCCTTTTAACCTGACGGTGTTACATGCCCGTATCCGTAACCTGCTGAAGTATAAGGAACGCACGGCACGCGACTTCAAGAATCAATTGGTGTTTGAGGTAAAGGATTTGAATTATACAAGTCTGGATGAAGACTTTATAAAGCGTGCCATTGAATGCGTGAATAATCATTTGGCAGACGCTGCATTTGACCAGACACAATTTGCCGAAGAAATGATTACCAGTAAATCGACTCTATATAAGAAATTGAAATCCTTGGCAGGTTTGAATACTTCTGCTTTTATTCGCAATGTGCGTTTGAAAGCTGCCTGCCGGATCATGGAAGAAAAGGGAAATAATATTCGTGTTTCAGAATTGGCATATATAGTTGGTTTTAATGATCCGAAGTATTTCAGTGTATGTTTTAAGAAAGAGTTCGGGATGCTGCCGACTGATTATATTGAACGGTTTATTCAAGATGTAGAGAAGTAGATAAAGTCTGGTTCATAATAGCCTCTGTCATTCAGAGGAGTATAACGACGAAGAATCTTTTTTCCTGTACACAAAAAATGAGATTCTTTCTCTCGTTGGTCGTCTGAATGACAAAAATACATTTAATGCATTTCTGCTTTGATTTGAATCAACGGCTGATTCGCATTAATAGCTAATAAAGCGAAAATAAAAATTAAGTCCGAAGATTATTCTTCTCCTTACCTCGTAAGGTATTCAGTTCAATGACACAAAAAGAGAAAGGGAGTAGTGTAGTAATAATTCATCGATTTACTTAGAAGATACAGAACTTTTCAAAATCAGCACCCATATCTATACGAAAGACTTTGACTAATTATGCAGTAACCGCCAATCATTTATTAATAAATTCTTTCATCGTTTATTATAAACGTCCTCCAAGTTTATTATAAACTCTAATTTCGTTATTCCTGCAATTAACATCCATTTTAAGCAACAAAAAAGGCCGCAATTCCCATGAAGAATCTCAGCCCTTAGCTTATATCAGACTATCCAACAAGCATTACCTGGAGTGGGAATGCCTGCAATCTGTTATTATATTATACTTATTATTGTTCATTTTTCATCTATATTATCAATGTTATTGAATTTGCTTCCGGTTTACACTTACAAATATACAACATTAAAAGCGGTTTGTCAAGTCCTCCATGCTTCTTTCATACATCTGATTACAAATCATACGGATTTGAGCCAAATGATAGTCAGTAGTATCTTGAATCATTTTTAAACCGTTATGAATCTGCTACCCTATTATTACAATCATTGCAGTCGAATACAATAATCCTTTTCTCTATAAAAAATAATACCTGCGAGTGCATGAATTAATTCGTCCGCCTATGGGCAACGTTTCATCCGGCTATAGGCAAACGCAACGTCGCCTATAGGCAAACTTGCGTCCGACTATAGGCGGACGAATTAATTTATGCACTGAAAGGAATTATTTATAGCATAAGCCGGAACTAAATTTAGCATAGAAATTCTTTATTCAATATGGACGGTTTAGCTCATTTCTGCATGGAGAAGCATTAAATACAGCATTTGACAGGTAGAATTATCATTCATAAAGGAGGAAAATAAGTTAATCATTATAATTCTCCCTATAAAAGCGATTATTAGCCTTTGTTGACATTGAATCGGTCTATATTTGCATTCGTTGACAACTCGACAAATAAGTTGGTGAAACAATTGATAACTCTAAATATATACTAATAGGATGAAAAATGAAACATTAATAAAGAAAACAACTAGTTCAAAGTCCGGAGCTATAAATGGCATACTGCCCGGACATAATCTTAAGACTAATCATTATTTATTAATTATAAAATCTAGAAATATGAGAAACGTAAAAATGTTAAGAATTAGCCTTGTACTATTATGCACGCTTTTTCTATTATTAGGTTGTAATAGTGAAGACTGTACAAATGATATTTGTCAAGTCTCTAAAAATGTAATAACTACCCGCTCTACATCAATTGAGTGGGGGCGTGTTAGGGGAAAATTAATAGGAAGAACGCTAATTGTTGAATGGAATTGTTCTACAGGTAATGAAGGTGTTGGCATGTTGTTTAGCTTGTATTCTTCGGTTTATGGACTTGTAACTAATTTTGAAACTTTCTATAATCAGCCATTTGGAATATATTCTATGGAGCTTCCTGAACGTTTTAGTTTTAGTAGTAATGAAAGTTTCTATCTTGAAGTTCGTGATAACTTTTCCGAACCTATATATGTCGATCTCTTACCCAGCGATGAGGGATATTGCGGAGAATCTGCACCTAAATGCAGTCATAAATTCAGTGATGATAATAGGTACTGTCTACTAAATTTGAAAGCGAATCTGTCTGGAAGTCAAATAACAGGAACTATTGGGGCTCTTGTCTATAAACCTTGTAGATTTATAATGAGATATACTTATCGAGAAATAATCCGTGAGAAAAGTTATACTGGATATTTATGCTATGATTTTACGTCTCCTGTAAGTTATTATAAAACTCTAGATTTACCTTGGAATGATGCAATGCATATTCTCTCATGTCATTCGACTAGTATACACTGTGAACTTCGTATATATGACCTGACATGTAATAAATTTATACCTAATCCGGAATGCGGATTTATACATGATTCTACGTCATGTCAGAATTATTTGCGTGTAGAATTTACGGCAGATATAATTAATGGCTCCTTTAGTTTTCCTGATACTTTAGAGGAAGTTAGATAACATTATGAATTAAGAGAAAATGAACATTTTTGGGGCTCTTTTTAGCGCCCATGTATTTAATGGATACTACTAAATAGATAGCTTAACAGGATTTTTAGAAAATACTAATATATAAATGGAATACTTCTCAGAAGTGACTGACTTTAAGATTAATCATTATTTATTAATTCACTAATATTTATTGCTATGAAAAATTGCATTTTCTATTTTTTAATGCTTGCGCTTCTTTTTTTGGTAGGAAGCTGTAAAGATAGCGATGACAACAAAAGCACTGGGGCGACTTATGATCCTAATCAACCCGTTACAGTGGAGAGCTTTATGCCGGCAGGTGGAAAGCTACGAGAAAAGGTTATCGTTAAAGGTTCTAACTTCGGTACAGACAAGTCGAAAGTAAAGGTTTATTTTGTGGATGGAACTGCCGAACGCCAATCTACAGTCATTAATGTGGACGATGAGACAATTTATTGTCTTGCACCTCGACAGCTCCCAGGGGGTAATCACATAAAGGTGGTAGTGGAAGATAAAGAGGTAATAACAGATGCCACTTTTGAGTATGAACAAGCACAAAATGTTTCTACTATTGCCGGATCGCAAAATGTGCGAAAATCTGAGGACGGAACATTAGCAGAGGCTTCTTTCGAGTATACCTGGGGAATTGGTGCTGTAGGAAATAATACAGTGCTTGTTTTTCAACGGGATAATCCGCGTGTTCGTTTAGTCTCTGTAGATGACAATAAAGTGACTACTATTCATCCGGGATTTAAAGCTGGTAAGCCTGCTGTGACTAAGGATCGGCAAAAGGTCTATGCTGCCGGATGGGAAGGTGGACATACTATATATATGTATACCAAAGGAACTGGTTGGGCTCCTACTCGCATCGGACAACTTGGTACGCAATATGCTGGCAAAGTGCTTAGTGTTGCTCTGGATACATCCGAAGAGTGGCTTTATTTTGTGGATGCTAACAAAAAATTTGCTCGTTTCAATGTAACAACTCAGGAAATTGAAGATATTGCTACATTAGATATTTCGGGAAGCCTGCATAGCAATGGCGTTTACCTTGTTTATCATCCTCTTTATGACTGTTTCTTTATGTCGAATCAATTGACTTACTCAGTTTATAGACTAGAGAAAGACGGAACGTGTGAAGTCTTTGCAGGATCATCTACACAAGCGCGGGTTCAGGATGGCTACAGAGAAGAAGCTTATTTTGCGCAACCTAACGGAATGGCGATAGATGAGGACGGAAATTTCTTCATAGTAGAAGGTTTTAAAGCATACGTATTACGGAAAATCAGTGTCGAAGATGGTTATGTTTCCACAGTGGCTGGAATGGTCAATGTGGCCAGTCAGATAGATGGTACTCCCTTAGAAGCTACATTCAACTATCCTTATGATATTTGTTACGATGGCGAAGGCGGCTTCTGGATAGCCGAAGGCTGGGGACAAGCAGTTAGAAAATATGCAGTAGAATAATAACTAAGAAAAACATATTTATGAAACGAAGTATTTTATTACTATTTGGGATATTTATGTCAATCGGGATGTTTGCACAGGATAAGATAGATGTGGCAGGTCTCGTTTTTGATGAACAGGGAACGGAGCTTATTGGCGTGTCTGTTCAAGTGAAAGGTAGTCAAGGGATAGGAGTCGTTACAGATATTGATGGTCGGTTTAAACTGTCCGGTATCCCCGTGGGAAGTAAACTTGTATTCTCGTATATAGGATATATGCCGCAGGAAGTTAAGTATGTATCAACAAAACTAAAAGAACGAATCACTCTTAAAGAACAGGTTAATGAGTTTGATGAGGTTGTGATTACCGGCCGTACCGCTCAACGTAAAATTTCGGTAGTAGGGGCTATCACAAATGTAGATCCTGCAGGAATTCAATCTCCTGCTGTTTCGGTAAGTAACATGTTGGGAGGTCGTGTTCCAGGTATCATTGCTGTGACACGAAGTGGTGAACCGGGTAATAGTTTTTCAGAGTTTTGGATTCGTGGTATCAGCACGTTTGGAGCAAGTCAGAGTGCATTAGTATTGATAGACGGGATTGAAGGAAATATTAATGATCTTGATCCTGCTGATATTGAAAGTTTTAGTATTTTGAAGGATGCTTCAGCCACAGCTGTTTATGGAACCCGAGGGGCAAATGGTGTGGTAGTGGTCACTACTAAACGTGGAAAAGCAGGTAAATTGCATGTTAATTTCAAAACGAATGCTACCTATTCATATTCACCTCGTATGCCGGAGTATGCTGATGGATACGATTATGCAAGATTAGCAAATGAAGCTCGTGTAGTGCGCGGTGATGATCCGATTTATACAGATACTGAACTTGAATTGTTTAGAACAGGACTAGATCCAGATTTGTATCCGAATGTGGACTGGCGTGATGTTATTTTAAAGGATCATGTCATTAATAACCAGCATCATCTGAGTATCTCTGGCGGTGGACAAAATGCTCGTTATTATATGAGTTTGGGAATTTTGAATCAGGAAGCTATTTTTAAGCAGGATAAATCGGCATCTAAGCATGATGTCAATGTAAATTATCACAAATATAATTTCCGTGCTAATATAGATGCCAATCTGACAAAGACCACTGTGCTGAGTATGAATTTGGAAGCAGTTGTCAAGACGCAAAATGCTCCGGGTACGGCTTCAAGTACTAAGGTGTTATGGGAGTCACAAGCGAATCTTCCTCCGGTAGTTGTTCCTGTACGTTACTCTAACGGGCAGTTGCCAGCGTATGGAAGCACTGCCACAGATAAATCACCGTATGTACGTTTGAACTATTTAGGTTATACTACTACAGAGACATATTCGTCGAAAGTGAATGTGGGATTGAATCAAGACTTGAGTCTAATAACCAAAGGATTGTCAGTGCGTGGATTGTTTTCTTTTAAAATAAACGGTCAACATGTTGTTGATAGGCACATGAACCCAGAACAATATTATGCAGACCCTAGGGACGGACGAAATTTAGATGGAAGCTTAAAAACAAAACGTACTGTAGATAAGGAAGATATGAAAGCTACACAGTTTTCCTTATCAAATAGAGAACTGTATTTCGAAGCGGCAGCTGACTATAGCCGTGTATTTAATGTAGATCATCGTGTGACTGGCTTGGTGCACTTTTATCGTCAGGAGTTAAAGGATGTAAATTGGGGAAATGGTGTATTGGTCAGTATACCTAAACGTTATCAGGCCGTTTCTTCTCGTTTAACCTATTCATATAAAGATACTTATTTTGTAGAAGGAAATTTGGGATATACCGGTTCGGAAAATTTCAATAAAGAACGTCGTTACGGTTGGTTCCCATCTATTTCCGGTGGTTGGGTACCTACACAGTATAAGTGGTATCAGGATTTATTGCCATTTAATAATTTTTTAAAATTTCGTGCTTCATGGGGAAAAGTCGGCAATGATCGTTTGAAAGATAGTGCTAATAATGATATTCGTTTTCCCTATTTGACCACAGTAGGATCTACTTCCAGTACTTGGGGGAGCGGACTTGCGGAAAGTCAGATTGGCTCATTGTACTTGCAGTGGGAAACCAGCACAAAAACTAATTTTGGTATTGATGCTCGTTTCTTTAATGACAAAGTTGATTTAACAGTCGATTTCTTCCGTACAAAAACAGATAATATATTTCAAAGACGTGCTAATATTCCCGATGAAAGCGGATTGAGCAATGTACTTCCTTATGTTAACATCGGTGCGATGAAGTCTTGGGGTATAGATGGTACATTGGCTTATACGCATACATTTAACAAAGATATGTCTCTTACAGCACGTGGTAACTTTACACATGCCAAAAATAAGGTTCTTTATTGGGAGCAAAATGGTGTAAATTATCCATATCAGGCATACGCTGGTGTCCCTTATGGGGTGCAGAGAGGATTGATCGCTTTGGGATTGTTTGCTGATGAAGATGATATAAAGAGCAGCCCAAAACAGACCTTCATGGACAATGTGATGCCCGGTGATATCAAATATAAAGATATCAATGGGGATGGTAAAATTGATGATGATGATGAAGTGCCTTTGAGTTATTCGAATGTTCCACGTATTCAGTATGGTTTTGCATTAGACTGGAATTATAAGGCATTCCGCGTTAGTATATTATTTGAAGGAGTTAGTAAGGTTCAATATTTTCAAGGTGGTATAGGTTATTATCCATTTGCAAATGAGGCAAGGGGAAATTTATTGGCAATGACTGTTAATCAGAAAAATCGTTGGACACCGGCTTCTTATTCAGGTGATCCGTCAACGGAGAATCCTAATGCAAAATTTCCGAGACTGACTTATGGAGAAAATAAAAATAATAATCGGGCATCCACTTTTTGGTTGGCAGACGGACGTTATCTTCGTTTGAAAAATGTGGATATTTCCTATCGATTTACTAATAACTGGTTGAAAACGCGTGTTGGAGTAGAAGGTGCTACTATCAGCCTTATAGGCGAGAATCTTCATGTCTGGGATAAAGTGAAGCTTTTTGACCCAACGCAAGCTTCTAGTAATGGAGCGGCATATCCATTGCAACGTATGTATACGTTACAGTTAAATCTAACTTTTTAAAAAGATAATAGTATGAAAAAGATAAATAAACTCATGAGAATATGGTTACTGGCATGTGTCAGTACGTTGACTATCGGCTTCCAGTCGTGTGGGGATTATCTGGATGTTGATGACTATATTGACCAGATGACTTCACTGGACTCCGTTTTTTCCCGCAAAAGTTTGTTGGAACAATATATTAATGGAGCGGCACAATATCTCCCCAATGAAGGTAATCTGTGGACAGATTCGCCTACTCCTTTTC
>OAWW01001299.1_pt1 | contig 13412 bp, 8 predicted proteins | sample 1517191 | NCBI WGS metagenome assembly OAWW01 (sample SAMEA2580253, study PRJEB22360) | human gut metagenome | biome: human gut; feature: human-associated habitat; material: faeces | place: Denmark | collected 2008/2010 | reverse complement strand
ATCACGCTGCTTATCCGTATGAACTGCGCGGCCTGGAGATCATCGAAGAGACCGCACGCGATTTTGAAGTCGTTTCCGTTCCTGAATATGTTGCCAAAAACGCCTCTTTCGGTATATTGGTAGAAACGAACAGGCCGAATGTCAGCCTCAAAGTGAAGGCAAACGGTGCTGCTACTCCCGCCGAGCAGGAATGCCTGTTTGAAATCCCCGGCCTGCATGTCGTGGAAATGCGTGCAGGCGAGCCAGGCCGCGCCATCCCGCTGTTGTTTGCCGACGCCAGCCGTACGGAACAGGCGCAAATCCGCCAGGTGATCGACAAGGAGGCTGAACAGATCTACCTTTCGTCTGGTGACGAAATTTATATCGACAAGCAATATACGCCGTATGATTATTTCTTCAAATGGTATGTTTCCAACCGGATCGGTAACTGGTATCAGTTCCGTCCTTCCTACCAGTGGAGCGGTTTCCGAGTAGCTGATCCTGCCGTCATCGGCCATTACACCCGGTTGCTGGACCAGTTGAAAATCCCGTATGCCTGGCAAGTCGAAGGACGTACGCTGGCAGGAAGCCGGATCAATCCTTCTTTGGAAACATTGGCTACCCCGATGTTCCGTGGCAAGCAGGCGCATGAGAATGACGGCGGCTACTATTACTGGCAGCATTTCCAGTATCAGGGAGTCTTCTCCGATATGGCGGCACGCAACCGCCCTTATGGTGGAATCTTTGCCAAACATCGTCCGATTTATACCGACCACGGCGTCTTTATCCATTATGATCCGGAAGGGGTGACGGACATGGCCGACGGCGCCCGCAAGCTCGTTGCCAATTTCCGCTATTCCAAAGGTCCGAGCACGCGCCATACGGGACCGTCCACGCTGTTCCGCTATCTGTATCAAGCCGGTTACGACTGGCTGGGAGCCGAACAGATGTACGGGCCGGAAGAAATCATACTCTCTTCCCTGCGTGGTGCATCCCGCGCCTACAGCCGTCCGCTTTACGGGACGCTTCATGCCATGCAATGGGGCTCAGGGCCGTTTACTGATCCGAAACATTCTCTGCGCCTGTATATGTCGTTGGCCGTTGCTTATATGCACGGTTCTTCCCATATGAATACGGAAGAGGCCTTGTGGACGGATGAATATATGAACGACCGTTATTCCGTTTCCGGCAAGGAACACTTGTTTGCCCAGCATCAGATGCTCGATTTCGTGGAAACGCATTCCCGCCGTGGCGACTTGAGAAGCAATATTGCCGTGATCCAGGGGCGTAACGACGCCTGGAAGTCGTTCGGTCGTGGCAGCCTGTGGTCGCAGAAAGGTGATAAATGGAAGTTCAATAAGGCATGCGAGAGTTTCGATCTGCTGAATGTCTTCTATCCGGACAATATCGTGGATGGCTGCGGGCCGGAAGGTTGGTTTACTTCCACCCCTTACGGTACGGTTGACTTGCTTCCTGTCGAAGCGCCGCAAGACGTGATGGACCGGTATAAGGCGATGATCTTCCTCGGATGGAACAGTTACGACGCGAATGACTTCCTGCGTATCCGCGATTTTGTATTCAAGGGCGGAACGCTTTTGCTCACGGCGGCCCATCTGAACGAAGAGTTGCAGCCCGACCAGCCGGTCCGTTTCCCTGCCGACGATGCGGTTATCCGTGAGATGTTGGGAGAAAATTACCGGCAACTGACCACTAAGACGGAGATCGCCTGCGGTTCGGGAAAAATCATCTATTTCCCCCAGAAAGCCTATCCCGCCGAAACGATGTTGAAAGCTGATTATGTGGAAGCCATGAAAGAAATTGCTGCCAAGGCTGCCGGTGAGGAAACCTGCCAAGGCTGGATGGAGGCGGCTCCTTCAGTCGGTTTCACGGTTTGGGATCATTCGGACCGTCGTACGATCTATCTGTTGAATACCGATTGGGCGAGCGACCAAGACCAGCGTCCGGCCACCTTTATCTATAAAGGTAAAAAGTTTCCGGTTGTTGTGCGCCGTTATCATATTGAAACCATCCATTGCGCTGACGGCTTGGCTGTCATGCCGGCTTCCAATACGACGGATATCTTGTCTGTCTGCAAGAGAGAGAACGGCTGGGTGATCAAGGTCCAGACTACCGGAAACGATGTAGTTCAATGTATGAATGCCGTCACCGGAAAGGTCGAACCGATAAAATTCGATGAACCGGGTGTACATGAAGTGTTTGTTAATGAATAATTAGATTTTTCTTTGTATATTTGCAAATATGGGGAATGCATCTTTGGACATAGATCAATACCGGCATATTTATACGGAGTATGCCCCGATGTTGATGCGCTTTGCGGAGAAGTTCGTTTCCGGTTTCTTTGCCGAAGATATTGTCCACGATGTATTCCTGAAGTTGTGGGACAAGCAGGTGTTCCGCCTTCCGGAGAATGGGTGCTTTATGTCTCCGTCCGAAATGCCTGCCTGGATTGTCTCCGCCGCATGAATATGGAGCAGGAGATCATCGATCATCGCGCCCTTCAGTTAAAATTGGAAGAGCTTGACTTCTTTGAGGCATCCGACGAACTTTTCATGCGAAAGGATTTGCTCGATCTGCTGATGAAAAAGGTTGCCGAACTGCCTGAAAGAAGCCAGCAAATCTTCCGTATGTCCTATCTCGAAGGTCTGAAAGCGGCCGAAATAGCAGAACGTCTGGATCTCTCTGTCCGTACGGTCGAGAACCAGCTTTATCGTTCCCTCCTTTATCTGCGTAAGAACTGTTCGAATCTGTTCCTACTGATATTTCTTTTATAAAGAATTTGCGCGTTGGCTTCACCCTGTCTTGCTATACGTTGAAAATCAATGTGTAAAAAAGTGAAGGCAAGCATCTGGACTGCCTTCACCTTAAAGATCTGCTTTCACTCATTGGAGTGACGAATTTGACCAAAGCCATCTTAATTCATGAGACGAAAGAATCAAAACAATCTCTTAAGTGAAAAAATAAAGGAATTATAGAAGCTTTTTAATGTCCTAATATACAAAAAATTAAGGCCTGTATTATAGCTCCTTGTATTTTTGGCCTAAGTCGAAAGCCTTTTTGCCTAGTGTCAAAAGCCTTTTCGACCTTAGTCAAAAAGGTATTCGACGTAGGTCAAAAGCTCTATGACTTTATAGTCTGACGATAAAAGTATGGCAGTTGCCACTCTATGATACTTTTCGTCCCCCCAACTCATTTACTGGTTTGTCTGTTTTTTTACTTTTATAGACCACCTATAACAGGATTTTTTAATACACAGTCAACCCAAATTAGGACGAGACACACATGGTGAAGGCAATTCCCGGATTATGACGAAAAAAATTGTTTTTCTTGTGAGTATTTTTTCTTTCCCGTTCGTTGTGTATATGTAAGAACCAAGTTAACCATGTGTCGACTTTGTATCTACATCTAATAATTAAGTGAAAATGGAAAACGAACATTCGGAATTAATCATCGGGTATTTGCAAGGACGGCTGCAAGGTCGGTCTTTGGACGATTTTTATGCCTGGGTGAATGAAAGTGCAGACAACAAAAAATTGTTTTTCGAGACCAAAGCACTTTATGAAGCCTGCGCTCCTTCCCGTGGTGCTTCTGAAATACACGATAGCTGGCTTCGCCTTCTCGATAAGAGAAAGTCCCGCCAGCGTAAAAGATATTCCTTATTGACCCGCATAAGTACTTATGCGGCTGTGGCAATGTTTGCCGCAGCCATTACTTCTACTGTGTTTATCTTTTCTTCGAGGGAATATGACGACCGGATTACCAGTTATGTCGGTGGAGACGGGCTTGAAGCGGATGTTGTTGTTTTGCCGGACGGAACCCGCGTCAGTCTCGGAACCCGGACTTCTTTCTCTTATGATTCCCGTTATGGTAAGTCCGAACGTATCGTGCAACTGGAAGGGGAAGCCTATTTTGAAGTAGCCAAAGATAAAGATAAGCCATTTATTGTCAAGACCAAAGAACAATCTATCGAAGCACTCGGGACGAAGTTCAACGTTTCCGCTTATCCGACCGATTCGCTCCTGACTACGACACTGCTGGAAGGTTCTGTCCTGCTGACCACGCAGAACCTGTTACATCCTACGGTCTTAAAGCCGAACGAACAGTTTGTCTATAACAAAAGAACGCGATCAGCCCTCCTGCAACAGGTCGACGCCAACCGGTTTGTTTCGTGGACAACCGGATATTATTATTTCCCCGAACAAAGTCTTGAAGCTATTCTGTATCGGTTGAGCCATGTTTACGGCGTGCAGTTCACTGTTAAGTCGGAAGCACTGAAGCGCCGGACATTTACCGGGACTTTCTATCGGGGGCAGAGTATCAAAGACATCATGGAGATTATCCATCTGTCAATCCCGGTCCGGTATAAGATCGATGATCATCACGTGACAATATCAGAAATCTAAATAAAAACAAATTGCTAATCTTAGTAGGAAATATGAACACCAGTTAGTCTTAAACCAAAAAGAAGAGAAAATCTTGCCGGATCTTCTCTTCTAAAAGTGTGAACAATTAAACTCCCATTGCCGTGGGATCATGTTTAATCTTAAAAACATTCAAAAGTATGAATAATCAACGTATAGTTGTTTCTCTTAACCTGAAAAGAACTATAAAAATCATGAAATTAACCGTGTTAATGTTGGCTGTTTGTCTGTCAAGCGTGGTTGCTTCCACCTATGCGCAAACTGCTACTCTAAATGTTTCAGCTAAGAATGAAACTTTAGAAAAAGTGTTGAAACAGATCGAAAAGCAGTCCGAGTTCCTGTTTTTCTATAATCTGGAAGAGATCAACAAGAACGAAAAGATCTCTATCAATGAAAAGAATGCTAATATTCAGACTGTGTTGGATGCCATTGCAGCTAAAACAGGTTTGAAATACACTATCAAGGATCGTCACATTGTCCTGACTTCCGAGGCAGCTCCGGCTTCTACCGCCGCCACGCAGCAGAATCGTAAGGTGACCGGTACTGTAAGCGATGCATTCGGCCCTGTCGCCGGTGCAAACGTTATCCAGAAAGGTACGACTAACGGTACTACTACCGACATGGATGGAAACTTTTCCATCGAAGTTCCGGCTAACGCGACTTTGCAGATTTCCTTTATCGGATACATCCCTCAGGACATTGTTGTGAAGAACCAGAATGTGATCAACGTTCTGTTGAAAGAAGATACACAGGCTTTGGAAGAAGTGGTTGTTGTCGGTTACGGTACGATGAAGAAGAAGGATATGACAGGTGCAGTTGCATCTGTCAAGATGGATGACACTCCTGTGGCAACAGTGTCTACAGTTAGTCATGCTTTGGCTGGTAAGGCTGCCGGTTTGCAGGTCAGCACGATTAGTGCCCAGCCGGGTGGACAATCAACTTTCCGTATTCGCGGTGCCGCTTCTTCTGATAAGGCGGGGAATGACCCGTTGATCATTATTGATGGTTTTCCTGTGAATTCTCCGGGTTCATTGGATAGTGGTAATCAATATTCAGGAGGTAATAAAGATAATATCCTGGCTTCTATCAATCCAAACGATATTGAATCTATTGAAGTGCTGAAAGATGCAAGTTCGACAGCTATTTATGGTGCTCGTGCCGGTAACGGTGTGATCATCGTGACGACAAAACGAGGTAAGAGCGGGGCGGCTAAGGTACAGTATTCCGGATCGGCTTCTGTACAGCAGATAGCCAAATCTTACGAGATGTTGGACGCTTCCGGTTTTATGCGGGCAACAAACGATTATACTCGTGAACAATGGATGCGTACGAACGGTGTTGGCATTTATGGAGGAAAAGAGGCGACAGACCCTTCCCTGCCGGCTTTGACATTGCCATATACAGATGCTCAGATTGCCAATCCGGCTAATAATACGAATTGGTTTGATGAAATATCCCGTTTAGGTTTTCAGACTTCTCATAACTTATCTATAACAGGAGTAACGATAATACGAAGTACTTGGTTTCTGGAAACTATTTTAATCAGGATGGTGTGATTAAAAATAATGGAATGACAAGATACTCTCTTCGTGCCAATTTGGACCAGAAGTTGAGCAAATATGTAAAGATGGGGATTAATTTGACGGCGACACGTAATGAATATGACAACGTGCCTTTAGGTAGTGGCCAGAATGAGAATGCCGGAATTTTGGTTTCTGCGGCTCAGTTTAATCCGGCTTTGCCCATTCGGGATGAGAATGGCAATTATTCGATGAACTCCGATGCTTCTTTCTTGCCGAATCCTGTTTCATTGCTGGACATTACAGATAAGACGACTCAAGAGCGTTTATTGGCAAATGCATTTTTTGAAGTTCGCCCGATAGATGGCTTATTGTTGAAAGCAAATTTCGGTATCGACCGTAACTATCAGAAACTGAAACAATATTTGCCAACGACAACGCTTTATGGACAACGTGAAAATGGTGCGGCCTCTATTGCACAGGGTGATAATTCCGACTACTTGATGGAATTGACTGCTAATTATACGAAACAGGTAGGCGATCATAACTTCAACGCTTTGGTTGGTCATTCTTATCAGTTGTTTACATACGAAATGTTTTCAGGAAAAAGCAATGACTTCATTACAGACGGTTTCTTGTATAACAACTTGGGCGCGGGTAATGCAAAACGTCCGACTGTAGGATCGAGTGCGACCAAATCTCGTATGGCTTCATTCTTCGGTCGTTTGAACTATACGTTTAAAGACCGTTATCTGCTGACAGCGACATTGCGTGCCGATGGTTCTTCAAATTTTGCTTCGGGTGAACGTTGGGGATTCTTCCCTTCAGTTGCTGCCGGATGGCGGTTTACGGAAGAAGAGTTCTTGGCTCCTTTGAGAAATGTATTGTCTAATGGTAAATTACGTTTGAGCTATGGTGAAACAGGTAACTCCAACGTAGGAGATAAAGCTTATAGCTATTATAAAGTAGGTAACAATAATATCTTTGGCAATTCCATGATCAATGGTGTCTATTTGAGTCAACTCGGAAACAATGTTGTGACTTGGGAAACAGCCCGTGAATGGAACGTTGGTTTGGATTTAGGTTTCTTGGATGGACGTGTCAATGTAACTGCTGAATATTATCATAAAGTCGTTTCCGATTTGTTGAATGAACAGACTTTGCTGTCTTATAACGAGGTGAATAAAATCATTGCGAACGTGGGTAAGACTCAGAGCCAGGGTTTTGAATTGACGATCAATACGACTAATATCCGTAATAAGGATTTTGAATGGACATCAGACTTGACATTCTCTCTCTATCGTGACAAGTGGAAAGAACGTGATCCGAAATGGAAACCGAATGCTTATGATGAGTATAACGGATGGATGCGTTACTATTCCGGTTATTTGTCAGATGGTTTGGTTCAAGTAGGTGAAACGATCGACCATATGCCCGGTGCATTACCCGGACAGGTGAAGATCAAAGATATTGACGGATATGTTTATGAATCCGATGGTTCCATTAAAGTTGATAAGCATGGTATTCCGATGAAGACCGGAAAGCCTGATGGTAAGTTGGATGATGCAGATAAAGTGATTTACGGATCTGCTGACCCTGGATATTTATTTGGGTTTAATAATACTTTGCGTTGGAAAAACTTTGATTTCAATGTTTATTTCTATGGACAGTTTGATAAGCTTTCTGCCGGAAGTTATAAGAAACAATGGTTGAGTAATAACGTTAATGACTTGCGCCGTGGTTATAATCAGCCTACTTCAATATCGGATCTTTGGTCCTCCAGCAATCCGAACGGTACGTTACCCGGATATTTCCAGACTGAAAGTGCCTATGGAGTCGGTGACTATTATTATGAAAAGACTTGGTTCATCCGTTGTCGTAACATTACTTTAGGTTATAATATTCCTATTAAGACCAGCAAACATATTCTGTCTAACGTACGTGTGTATTTCGACGTGAACAATCCGTTTACAATCACTCCGTATACAGGTCTTGACCCGGAAACTGACATTTCAAGTTCAGAAAGTGCTCCATCTCAGTTGCAATGGGCTTATCCGAATGTTCGTACTTACAGCTTCGGTTTGGATATTACATTCTAATAGTATAAACAGTTAAAAATAAAGATAAAGTCATGAAGAAATTATTATATACAGTAATGTGCTGTTGCGCATTGGCCTCATGTACTAATTTGGATTCGGAAAGATATGATGCGATCAATCCGGATTTTTTTCCGACGAATGAAAAGGATGCGGAGGCGCTTGTTGTGGGAGGTGTTTATGCTCCTTTCCGTAGTGCGGAGTATAGCGGTGTATTCAGTACGGCTCACAGTTTCCAGGTTATTGGTGATATGTCAACCGATATTGCTGTTTGTTGTTGGGTGAATGATAGCTGGATTCCGCTGACAACTCATAACTGGACTCCGAATCATTCTTATACGACTCTCAATTATACGGATTATGCCAAATATTTGGGTACAATGACATTGACATTGGATCGTATCTCAAATGTAGAAATGAGTGACGAGAAGAAGGCTTTACTGATGGCTGAAACTCATTTAGGCCGTGGTTGGCTGGCATTTTTATTGTATGATTTCTATGGGCCTATTCCAATTCCGACACTGGAAGATTTGAAGAATCCGTTGGATGAAGTAATTGAGCCGCGTGCGACTCAAGAAGAGATGACAAATTTTATTGAAACGGAATTGACTGAATCATTGAAAGGCTTGCCTACCCGTACGACACAGTTCGGACGCTTTGATAAAGGTTTGGCGTATACGATTCTAATGAAGTATTACATGCATGAGAAGAATTGGGCGAAAGCGGAAGAATGCGGCCGTGAATTGTTGAAAGCCGAATACGGTTATGGATTGATGGACAGATATGCAGATATCTTTACGCTTGAAAATGAAGGGAACAAGGAAATTATCTTTGCTTGTACGGAAGAAAGAGGTACAAATCTTCAGTTGTGGCATGACCATGCTTTACCGGGAAACTACCCGACTAAGAATGCTTCTATCCAGAAATGGGATGGTTATAAAGTCCCTTGGCCTTTCTACCGTACTTTTGAGGAAGGTGATGACCGTCTGTCTGTTTTGGTTGGCGAATATGTAGGTACTGATGGTGTATTGTTTAATGAAGAGTCTGATATCGCCAAACATGGTAACCTTTATTCTGGAGCTGTACCTGTAAAATATGGTGAAGACCCCGAATCTACAGGAGACGGCAGCCAGATCGACTTGGTTGTTTACCGTTACGCAGACGTCCTGACTTTGCTTTCTGAAGCAATTGTTCGTAAGGGAAATGCCGTAACTTCCGAAGCACTGGATCTGTTGAATCAAGTTCGTGTACGTGCCAAGCTGAATCCATATACAATGGGTGATGTAAAAGGAGTAGACGATTTCTTGCAGAAAGTATTGGATGAAAGAGGGCATGAGCTTTGGTTCGAAGGTGTCCGCCGTTCCGACCTGATCCGTCACGGACAGTTTATCCAGAATGCAAGAGACCGTGGTTGTACGACGACTAAAGATGAGTTTGTTTTATTCCCGCTGCCTCAAGCTGTAATCAACGAAGGTAAGGGCAAAATCGTTCAGAATCCAGGTTATTGATCCGATTCTTTTAGAGTCTATATTTAAATTGAGAAAGGGCCGCTTCATTTGCGGCCTTTTTTCTCTCCGTTAACAAATAAATATCATGAGCAATAAATATCTATTCAGTACACTTCTTGCCTGTTTCCTTTTGCAGGTCGGCTTACAGAACATACAGGCGCAGGATTATCCCGCCAGCCCGTTGGAGAAAGAGGGTTACCGTTTGATTTTTCACGATGAGTTTGAAGGGAAAGAGATCGACCGGACGAAATGGATTCCTGAGTATCTGCCTTCTTGGCCGAAAGACCGGACTGTCTGTACACCGACGTATGAGATGAAAGACGGGGTGGTCCGGTTGACGATCGACCGGGATTCAAAAAATGAGTTTGATAAGGGAATGTATATATCAGGTTTTATGAGTGCCAGCCGCACCGGTATGCATCACTATGATCCGAAAAGGAAAGCCCTTCATTCGATCAAGACGGAAGCTACACAAATAAACCAGTATGGCTATTATGAAATGCGTGCCAAGATGCAAGCTGGGGGCGGGGTGCATTGTGCCTGGTGGTTGATCGGGTTTGAAGATGATCCGAACCAAAGTTGCGAGATCGATATCTTTGAAATATTGGGGACTGATGTCAATCGTATCTGGTCTACCGTACACAGCTGGAAAGACTCGACGATCCAGTATCACACGGAACATCCTTGGTTCGCTAATAAGAAATTGGCGGAAGAGTTTCATGTATATGGCTTCGACTGGACACCGGAAGGTGTGACTGTGTATGTGGATGGCATACAGGTGATGACGCATAAGGCGACGATCACTTATCCGCTGGTTCAGATTATCTCTTTCTATGACAATCGGAAAGCGAAGAACGGCTGGACAGGGACTTACGATCCTTCCGTCCCGTATCCGAAGAGTTTCGATATCGACTATATCCGCATGTACAAGAAGATACCCGAAGGCTGTCAGGCAGTACCGGAAAATGAGTTACGCATCACTTCTATCGAGCCGGCACGCTTGCAGGTATCCGAAGGAAAAGCTACCTTGCGCGATATTGACGGACATGTGACACGCGAGTTGTTATACACGCCTTCGTTTGTAAATGTGCATTATAACGACGGGACGGTAACACAGCAGTTTGTGGAATGGGAACCGTTGGATGATAAAGCTTTGCGCTTGGTTCAGGATGCCGGAACAGTTATCGTGAATGGGAAGATTACCGGTCTGCCGGATGGCTTGCTGAAAGGGCAGGAGGCTACATTGATTATAACAACAACTAAAAACGATTGATATGAAAAACATTGCGACCTTTATGCTGGTTTCCGCATTGATGCTTGGATTTTTCACCTCTTGCGATTCCGGGGTGCAGCATCGTACTTTCCGGGGTATTTATGCGGATGATCCGGCTGGAATGGAAGGGCTGTATAACCCCGAAAGAGGATTCCGACTTGAAGTGGCACTGGATGTAACGGAAAAGAACTATGTCTGGGCTCCCGAAGAATATCCTGATATCACTTCTTATCTGGAAGAACAGTCCGAACTCTATGCTTCCGATAGCGTATCACTGGTTCAGACCTACTTCTATTTGACGGGAGCAGTCGGAAAAGAGTTGACAGGAGAGGATTTTCGGACAATGGGTATTTTCTTTGACAAATTAAGGTCCTTAGGCAAGAAAGCGGTCCTCCGTTTTGCTTATGAAACCCAGTTTTTGGGGCGGGCGGCTACTGGTCCTACATTGGAAGACATCATTCGCCATACGGAACAGCTCAAGCCTTTCCTTGAAGAGAATAAGGATGTGATTCAGGTTGTACAGGCTGGCATGATCGGTGCTTGGGGAGAATGGCACAGTTCTTTTCATGGTCTCGAAAAGTCGGACGATACGAAACGGACTATTTTGCAACATATCTGCCGGATGACACCGGAAGGACGGGCTGTCCAGATACGGGTTCCCGAATATAAGAACCTGCTGGATACGGCTTCTAATGATTATAAACGGATTTCTTTCCATGACGACTTTATTGTGATCAAAAAGCATCAGTGGGATGGCGGAATGTCAGAAGGTACGCCTGCTTATGAGCAGATTGTGCGTGAGTCTCCTTGTTTTCCGGTCGACGGAGAATTACCTTGGGGAACCTGGAGCATGAATGAGGACCCCGATAATCCTGAAGCCGGGTGGATCATTGATGGATTGCAAACGGCACGCCGCCTGTTCCTGCAACATTTCACTTCTCTTAGCGTGATTCATAACTATAAGGAAAAGAATACGAAAGATAAGTATTCGATGATGTACTGGAAGGAAACTCCTGTTTCCACAGAATTCCTGCGGGAGAACAAGATGCCGGTGTCGGATGGGTATTTCATCAGGAAAGATGGCTCTGTAGCGGAACGGAATGTATTCGATTATATCCGGGACCATCTCGGTTACCGTATCGAGTTGCAGGAGATGACGGCTCCGGCGGTTTTGCTTGCCGGACAGGCTAATCCTGTCGAAATATCTTTGATAAACCGCGGTTTCTCGACTTTGTTTAATGAACATCCTGTCTATCTGGTCTTGATTGACGAGTCCGGTAAGGTTTGCCATGTCGCCTTGACGGATGCGAATGTGAATGACTGGCAACCGTATGAAACGGGCGACAGCTCCTGCACTCCGCTCCTGCATACGATTTCTACCGACTTGCAGATTCCGCTCGGTCTGGCAAAGGGAATGTACAGCCTCGGCCTATGGATTCCCGACGGCTCCGCCCGTTTGCAGTATGACAATCGTTTTGCGATCCGTTGTGCAAACGGCGATACGCAGTGGTGGGTGTCTCCTGACGGAAAGTATGGCGTCAATATCTTAATGAATAAAATCTCTGTCAAATGAAAATCATCCATATCCTCGGCATGTTGCTGGTTGCGCTTGTCGTAAAAGCGGCTTCCCCTATCGAAGGGTTGCTGGAACGTATCGACAAAGGTGCGTCGCGTAAATTTATGATTGAACAGGTGAAATCTCCTGTCGATTTTTTCGAACTCGACCAGAAAGGTGACAAGGTCGTGATCCGGGGTAATAATTATGTGAGTATCGCGACCGGGCTGAACTGGTATCTGAAATATCATGTCGGAATTCATCTTTCCTGGAATGGCATGCAGGCCGAATTGCCGGAGGTATTGCCGGCAGTGAAGCAGAAAGAACGTCATGAGACGGATATGAAATATCGCTATGATTTCAACTATTGTACCTTCTCCTATACGATGGCCTTTTGGGATTGGGCGCGTTGGGAGAAAGAGATCGACTGGATGGCGTTACATGGCATTAACTTGCCGTTGGCGATGGTCGGGGTGGATGGCGTTTGGTACAATGTGCTGAGCAAGTTAGGCTATACGAAGGAAGAAATCAACGATTTTGTAGCTGGTCCCGGTTTCCAGGCTTGGTGGTTGATGAACAACTTGGAAGGTTGGGGCGGCCCGAATCCGGATAGTTGGTATAAGCAGCAGATCGCTTTGCAGAAACGGATCGTGAAGCGGATGCGTGAATATGGTATCGAACCGGTATTCCCCGGATACTCCGGTATGGTTCCTCATAATGCAAAAGAGAAGTTAGGTTTGAATGTCTCTGATCCGGGATTATGGAACGGATATCGCCGTCCGGCATTTTTGCAACCGACAGATCCGCGTTTCGAGGAGATCGCTTCCTTATATTATAAAGAGATGAACAAGCTGTACGGCAAAGCGGACTATTACAGTATGGACCCGTTCCATGAAGGCGGAAGTGTGGCCGGCGTGGATCTGGATGCAGCTGGAAAGGCCATTATGCAGGCAATGAAGAAAAATAATCCGAAAGCTGTCTGGGTGGCTCAGGCATGGCAGGGGGGCACGCGGCCGCCCGAGGTCGGGGAATTCCCCTCCAT
>OAWW01001292.1_pt1 | contig 13470 bp, 12 predicted proteins | sample 1517191 | NCBI WGS metagenome assembly OAWW01 (sample SAMEA2580253, study PRJEB22360) | human gut metagenome | biome: human gut; feature: human-associated habitat; material: faeces | place: Denmark | collected 2008/2010 | reverse complement strand
AAGCCGTGCTATTTGGAAAGGACGTTTTCCCAGTAGGCGATGCGGCGGCGGGTATTTTCGGAATTGGGAGCCCCCGGGTTGGTACGCTGGGAGAAGGCTTTTGTCAATTCAAATACACTGCGCGCATCCGTTCCGTAGGCATCCGAGATGGAAGCGAATTGATCGTCGCTCAACTGATGAAGCGGAGTTCCGGTGGAAATGCTCATGGCGACCGCCTTGCCGACCAATTCCTGGGCCTGGCGGAAGGGAACGCCGCGGCGCACCAGGTAGTCCGCCAGATCCGTGGCCAGCAGCATGGGATCAGAGGCCGCTTCCAGGGCGCGCTCCGTGTTGACCGTCATGGCGGCGATCATCTCCGCGTTGACATCCAGGGCCAGCTTGATGGTGTCGATGGAATCGAAAAGCGGTTCCTTGTCTTCCTGAAGATCGCGGTTGTAGGTCAGCGGCAGGCCCTTGACGGCGGTGAGGTTGCCGTACAGCCGCCCCGTCTTGCCGCGGGTCAGTTCCGCGACGTCCGGATTCTTCTTCTGGGGCATCAGGGAGGAGCCCGTCGTGTGGGCGTCGGAAAGAGTGGCAAAGCCGAATTCCGCCGTACACCACAGGATGACGTCTTCGCTCAGGCGGGAAAGATGGGCGCCGATGACGGCCAGGTCGAACAGGGTTTCCATGATGTAGTCCCGGTCCGCAATGGCGTCCATGGAATTCTCCGTGACGGCGTCAAAACCTAGTTCCACGGCTATTTCGTGGCGGTCCAGGCAAATGGTGGAACCGGCAATGGCTCCGGAACCCAGCGGAGAGACGTTCAGCCGCCTGCGGCAGTCCTTCAGGCGGTCCGCATCGCGGTTCAGCATTTCCACGTAGGCCAGGAGATGGTGGCCCATCGTGACGGGCTGGGCGCGCTGGAGATGGGTGTAGCCGGGCATCATGGCATCCGCGTATTCCCTGGCCTTCATGACCAGGGCCCGCTGCAGGCGGCGCACCTTTTCCAGGATTTCATCAATCTCCGTGCGGCAGTAGAGGCGCGTATCCGTAGCCACCTGGTCATTACGGGAGCGGGCCGTGTGCAGCTTGGCGCCGGGCGCGCCGATGCGGCGGGTCAGCTCGCTCTCAATGTTCATGTGCACGTCCTCCAGCTCCCGGCTCCAGGTAAAGTTTCCTTCTTCAATGTCTTTCAGGATGTCTTTGAGGCCGGATTCGATGGCGTCGAACTCTTCCCGGTTGAGCAATCCTGCCTTGAGCTGCGCCCGGGCGTGGGCAATGGACCCGGCAATGTCCTGGCGGAAGAGCCTCCAGTCGTAGGCGACGGACTCGCCATCGCGTTGAACCAGGACTGCGGAAAATCTGCCTTTCCACATGACGCCCCTGTTGTGCCCCAAGCCGCGCAGTTTTAAAAGCCTGAAATGGGTAATGGAATCAAATGGCGGGCCATTATGAGGGCCTGTCCCCGCAAATGAATGGAATATGGGGCATTTTTATTGTTCCGGCTTCCGCAGATGCAGTTCAAAGTAGAAGATTCCCTGCTGGCGGTCGTAAGGAGCATACGTACCGTGGAAGGTATTCCCTCCGTCTGAAGTTTTTCCGGTAAAATTGGCCAGTATTTCCTGATTTGGCAGATCCGTTTTCGGCAGAACCTTTGTTTCCAGCATGTCGTTTCCCGCATCGGAGCACCGATTCATCAAGCCTCCGATTATTTTCCAGGAGACGGAATTAAGCATTTGGATCTGAATGGTGTCATTGGAGCAGGTTCCCTGCACCGGAAAACGTGCAAGGTTTTTCGCATTTTGAAAACGGTTCTGCATTTCCAATTTCCCCTTAAACGAATTTCCTTCCCGTGAAAGGATGGTCAGCAGAAATTCCTCCGGCTTTTTGTTGACATGGATGGTTCCGTGATAGGCTGCCTCCACAGCCGTCTCATCCTGGTGAAACGATTGATAAAGCCGCACGCCAAACCAGATGATTACGAAGACGGTAACAAAAAAGGAAAACAGGAGAAGCCTTTTCATGGATGCAGTACCCCAATATGGGGATGTGTGCCGTATTTTTATTCTTCTTTGATTTATTTAAAACCGGGAGAGAGGGAAGGCATGCTCTTTTTGAAAATCTGTTCTCTCCAGTGCATGATTTTTCCTTCGGCATCCAGTGTCCATTTTTCCTTGGCGTATCCTTGAATGACTTTATTTTGTGCGGAGATGTAATGGAAACGGTAGATGAGTTCAATCCGGTTGTCTTTTCTGCCGCCGGCTATGTAAGTGCATTGCCTGTTTTTCCAGTTGTCCCATCCTTCCCGAATATCTTCCATCACGGCGTCATGAGTTGCCTTTTTGCCTTTAATATATTGATAATCCAATTCTCGTGCAAAAAAGCCGCTTAAATGACCCATGTCCATATTTTGTCTGGCGGCCACATAGGATTGCAGGAGCGGTTTGAACTGTCTTTCATCAAGCAGTCCGGATTTATTATTTGATGCTTCTTCTTCCAGCAGTTTGATGGCGACGGGATTGCCTGCCTTGGCCGCCATTTGCAAAGCTTCCTTCGCCTTACCCAGAAGCTGCTGTTTTTCAGGCCCGCTGGTCTGCACGGCACGGCGCCGCCAATGGATTCCGAGCTGACATGCCGCATCGGCATCCCCTTGCTTCATAAGGCGGTTAAGCCAGAGCTCCGCCAGGTTGAGTGACGCTTCCGGGGAAATGTCCGGATAACCGTGTTTTTGGTTGAGATACATATCCGCCATAAGTCTCATGGCTTCTGGAATGTTCTGATCGGCATGGGATTGGACCAGTTTTGGAATTTCCCGGTGGGCGGAGGCATCGTTCCCTTCGTAATAAATACGCCCGAGAAGGATGGCGGCTTCCGGGGAGGGTTCCGCCAGCAGGGATTTTTTAATAAGTTCAATGGCCTTGTTCCGGGATTGTTCTGCGGGAGGAATTCCCTTCAAATAAAATTCGGCAAGCTTGAGCTGAGCCAGCGGTTCTTCCTCCGCAGCCCGGACAAGCCAGGAAAAGGCCTGCTGGTGATCCCTGGCAACGCCTAAACCGGCATGGTACATGCGGTAGATCGCGAATTCCGCACCGTGATGGTGCTGTTGCGCCGCTTCTTGAAAGTAGCGGAATGCCTTATTGGTGTTTTGTTCCACTCCCGTTCCGGCCAGATAAATGCGCCCCAGCTGGAAAAGGGCATGTCCGTGATGCTGCTGCGCCGCTTTTTCATAGCACTGGATGGCCTGTTGATAGTCGGAGTCCGTGGGCTTTTCACCGGAAAGCAGAAAATCTGCTTCCGCAACCCAGTCCTGCGCCGTTTTTTCTTTTTCCACTGGTGGAACGGATGGAGCCTGCGAATTTTCTTTCGTTACGGGAGGCGACTGCTCAGGAGACAGTGGCGGGTTTACAGATGGCTCGACATGTGGCGGGGGAGTTTCGCAGGGAGGTGTATCCGCTGCAACAGCATTCTGATCGGATTCTGTTCCGCGGGAAGCGACCAGATACCATATGACGCCGCCAAGAATGATCAGGGAAATAGCGGCTATTATCCCCTTTGTCTGGAAAGAAGAATGCCTGCGGTGCGAGGCCGGCGGAGGAGGCAATTGGCAGCCTGATGAACCGGGCCGCTGTCCGACTCCCCCCCTGCTGTCCGAAGGGATTGGGAAATTTTCCTTCTGGAGCGGAAGATTCCGAATCCGGACAGGGAGGCAAGTCCGGAACCGTCTGTTTCTGGAGGGGAGATGGTACCGGTCCGGCAGAAGAAGCGGCAGGCACGCATACTGTTGGCGGAGGCGGTAATGAATCATTTGCCGGCTTGATTCGCTTTGAGGAAGGCTTGGCTGTTTCTTCTTCCGGACATGGAATTTCCGGCAGGGGGGGAGGTGGCAGGTCGGGTAGAGCGCTTTCCTGCGGAATGGATTTGGCCGGATCGGCAGATTGCGCTTTATGAATGGCTTCTGCCGGAGGGGGCGGCAGTGGAATATCCGCTTCATCAGGATGCTCTTGGGGAACACCGCCAATCCCTTTTTGCAAAAAGGGATTGGCTTTGTTCGGAAGCGGGGGCAAAGGGGGATCCGGCAGATCCAGGGAATCATGAGAGGAGCCCGGTGCATCGGAAGCATGGGAATGCAGGGGGGCGCCTGGCGGTGGCGGCGGAAAGTCTGGAAGAACGGGTTCCTTCATGAGAGATGAATCAATATGTTTTATCTAATTTGACATGATTTGCTTTCCTGCAATTCATCGTCGTCGTAATCCGGCTCCTTTCCTTTCCTCTTTGGCATTTTTTTGAATGAATCAAGGATATAGGGAATGAGAGAAAGGACGCATACCCCAAAATAAGTGATCACAGGAAAACAAAGGAATACGATGGATAATATCGTGACTAATCCGAAAGCTTCTGGCGTTTTTCCGGTATTTGGCAGACTATCCATGTAGGAAGGAGAATAGTTTCTTGTTCTCATGCCGCCATAAGGAGACGGTCCGTTATAATAGCTCGTGGCAACAGGGGAGGTATTTCTTGCATCGTTGTTCTGAGTGGCGGTAGAAAGAGATATACTGGAAATAACGGTAGTCAGGATGGCCCCCGCAAGAAGAATTGGAGCACTTAAATGGGCGGTAATTCCAAAGAGGCGGATGAAGAAACGGAAAAAGGCAATGGGTTCGTGCTGGGCTTCCGCCTTTTTCCAGATGCATGTGAAGAACCGATTGGAACGCAGGCATAGCCATGCCGTCAGATAACAAGTAAACCCGACCGCCAGGAAGAGCGGTATATATACGGGCTCCGTGAACATTCCGATAATGCAGGGAATAATCAGAAAGAGAGAGGCGATTGCCATCAGACGGGGAAAGAGCATGCTGGCCAACGGAATTTTAACTGAAGTTAACAGCTTTATATTGGTCTCCGTGAACAGATAGCAAATATACTGGAAGAAAAATCCAAGAAAAATGCCGATGAAGATGCCTACCCAGGCAAAAGCAGGATTGACGATTAGTCCGATTGTCACGCACAAAATAACTGTGGACAACCATACAAAGTATACCTGGAGCATCCCCATTTTAATAAGGGCATGCTCAAATGAGGCGGAATTCTCAGGATTGAATTTTCCAAAGGTTATAACTTTGGCCAGCCATGCACCGACTTCGCTATTGAATTGAATGAGCCGTTCAAGTCTGTGCGTAAAGCCTTTCCGAAGAGGCTGCACAGGGTCTGCCGGAGCAGGGGCAGCAACTGCTTGCGCGGGTTTTGGAACGGAAGCGGAGACATCCGCCGGAATGGGAGCAGGCAGTTCCGCAAATGTGATCCATTTTTTTTCAATGGTGGAAATAACGTAAGTGCTGTCTGTAATGGTTCCGTCTTGGTGAAGGTTTTTCAGTTGGGTCAAAGTCAGGGGGCCGACGTTTGCGCCTTCGGGAGAAAGGTAATAGTAAATGGCTTGGTTTTCCATGATGGTATGGGCGTGGGATGAATGGCTAATATTGGCTGCGCACGTTTTTCTGTTCACCTTTCAGGGATTGATTACGTTTTTGCAGTTGTTTCTGTTGCTGTTGCAGGCTCGCATTGTCCTGTTCCAGTTGATGAATGCGGGCTTTTGCGGCTGTATTGGAATCGAAGATGCCTCCTTCGAATGAACAGGCGGGCAGCAATGCCAAGGTAGCTAAAAGGAAGATATGTGTATTCATGATTATTGAGGCACAGTTAACGGATACTGAGGTTTTTCAGGTCCTTGCGCTGGGCGGAGTAGGTTTTCCTGGAGCTTTGAAGTTTGGATAATTCTTCTTTCAGGTCGTTGACTTCCTGAGTATTCGGAGAACTGGCAACTGCCTGTTTTGCCGTACGTATGTCCTTGTCCAGCAGGGCCATTTTATAATCTATGTCCTTCAATCCCTGTTTGATTGATTCATTGTGGTTTTTGATGGCCATGGCGTCATGAGACGATTTAAGTTTTTGTTTTTCCGTTTTCAGGGAGGCAATGGATTTGGAAAGGTGCCTGTTTTCCTTGTTCAAGTCCTTGATGCGTTTCTGGCTTTGCTTGATATTGGCCTGGAGGTATTCTTCCTGGCTCCTGTAGGCCGCACGTTCCCGGACAATGGAGTCCCCCCATTTGGACCCCATATGGTACCCTACGTATCCTCCGATCAGCGCCCCCGCCCCGGCAATTAAACCGGCCGTTTTATTGTTTGCTCCAAAAAGTTTGGCTATTCCAAAAGCGGTGCCTCCACCGATGGCGGCTCCAGCCCCTGTTCCTACCGTTTTGGCCTGGGCCCGGGTTCTATCGTCCTCGGAACCGGAATAATTTTTCGTAAAGGCGCACGAACCCAGCAGGCTGATCCCCAGGCTGAGTGTCGCGATCATCGGAATTATTTTGTTCATGTTCATATGTTGGATTGAATGAAAGGCGGGCAGCATCTTGGGGGATTTCCTGAAATCAAGGAATATCAAAAACTATGTAAGTTATTGCCATTATGGTAATGCAGATGGGAATGTGATGTCAATATTCTTTTTAATAGTAAATAAGTTCCATTCATTTCTTCCTTTTGATTCATGCTCAGATTGATTTGGAATAAATGTTGGAAAATTAAAAAATGTATTGAATGTTATGTGAAAATTAATGAGAAAAGGCGATTTTGCGATGTACGGAATTTATTGATTATTTTTGATTTAATGTATTCTGATTCCCGTAACGAGGGATATGCCGGAATGCATATTTTGTGAATTGGGGGGAATGGATGTAAGATATTTTTCAATGAATGATGAATCCGGACAATGGAAACGGGCGGATTTGCGAGAACGCGCGGAGGCGAAAGCGGCGGAATTGGCCGCGGAAGGAGTGGAATTGCACCCCGTGGCGGCTTCCGGACGGAATCTGGCAAGGAACTTCTGGGGCCGGGAATGGATGAAGAGCCTGGGAGCCTGCGAGGTGTACGGCATGCGGCTGGCTCCCGGAAGAACGTATTTGCGCTATAGCTGCGTTCTGGACATGAAGGTGTCCCCCGGCCGGATAGACGCCCTGGTGATGGGGGAGCATTTGTATGAGGCAAGCGTGGAGGCGGCGACTCCGGACGAGGAATCGCTGGAGCGGCTCCGTGCGCAGTGCGCCGGACATATCGGGTCCTGGATTGATTTGCTGAAAGGGAATTTATCCCCGGAGCTGCTGCGTATTTTGTGCGACCCTGAAAGCGGCCTTTTTCCCAGGCCGGAAGAGTGGCGCTTTTCCTGTTCCTGCCCGGACTGGGCGGATTTGTGCAAGCATGCGGCGGCGGTCTTGTACGCGTTCGGCGTGATGCTGGACGATCAGCCGGAACTGTTGTTTATGTTGCGGGGAATTGACGCGTCCATTCTGATTCCGGATGCTCCGGAACCGGCTTCCGGCAGAGAAGACGCCCTGGACAGGGATGCAGGCTCCCTGTCCGACATGTTCGGGATTCGGCTGGATTGAGCCGGTTTCCGGCTTTACGGCTTCCGGCATCCCTTGAACAGCCAGCCGGGAAGAGGGTGGCCGTCTTTTTTGATGAATTGGCGGTAGAGCGGTTGTTCCGGGTGGTAGAGCGTTCCTCCGTAGCTTTCCTGCCGGTGTGTCCGCATGAGGGCGACGTCCGTAGAGAATGTCCTCAGCTTTTCCGTTACACAAATCACGGAAGGAATGGCAGTGAGTGCCACGTAAACGGCCAGGAGGATGCGGGACCGCGTGCCTCCGGTGCGGAAAGCGTACAGGAAGAGAAAGGCGAGGAAGGGGTAAAGCACGGCGGGGGCCTTGAACAGAAGTTCGTTGTTCATCATGCCCGTCCGGAAAAAGAGGCCGCATGCCATTCCTCCCAGAGTGATGTAATACAGGGGCATGCGCCTGCAGGCAGGGAAAAGGAGTGTCCCCGGCAGGAGTACATTCAGAAGCAGGGAGAGAAGGAAGCTGGCGTACTTGACGGAGTCCGGATAAAGCACCATCCTTTGCATGGTGTAGTGAAACGCCGCCGCGTATCGGTCCGCAAGCAGGCAGGAGAATTGGCCGCCCCCGTCCAGATGGGCGTAAAAGAGGCTCATAACCGCCACGCACAGGAACCCTATCCAGAAAACGGGACGGCGCAGGAGAGTGCGCAGGCGTTCGCCCGTACCGGGCCCGGATGCCTTGTTCCGGCTGTCTCGGAAGAGTGTTTCATGCAGAATGAAGGGGAGCAGAATCAGGGCCGCCAGGGGAGAACCGGGCAGCAGCAGGGCTCCCATCAGGTAGTAGCCGGAGGCGGGCAGGGAACGCGTCAGGACCAGGACCGAACACAGAAGTGCCGGAACGGCATGGTTGAATGTGTTGAATATTTGGGATGGAATGCCGATGAACAAGGCTATTTGGGCGTGGTATTCCGGAAACAGGTACGAGAGGGGCATGCCCAGGCAGTTCAGCGACGCGGCGGGCGAACCGAGACAGAGGAGAAGCAGGGCCCACCAGGCGGTTTTCCGGATTCCCCAGCGGCATGCCGCTGTCAGAAGCGCCAGTTCCAGCCCCAGGAAAGTCCATCCCGTCAGCAGCCAGGGGGCGTATGCAGCAGGGCAGAAGGACGCCGCGCAGGCAGGCGGCAGCCAATGGCCCAGATAGTAGATGAAATGGTGCCCGTCCGGCATGACGAGAGGCCATGGTTCCGCGATGAGCTGTCCGTAAATGGCGTTGCGGATGGTGAAGTCCGCATGCTGTTGGAAGTGGCCCGTAAAACCGCACAGGAATGCCAGAAGCAGACACCCGGCGGACAGAAGAAGGAGAAGAACCGTTCCGCGTTCCGTCAGGGAAAGCCGCCCTTCCGGCAGTTTCCGGCCCGTGGCGTACAGTCCGCAGGCCACGGCGGCGCAGAGAGGGAGAGAGAAGAGAGGCTGAAGCCATCCCCACAGGAACAGAATTATGGGCAGCGCCAGGTACAGCAGACTCGCGCACAACAGGGGGCGTGCGGGCAGGGAAAGGCGGGATGGCATGGTATGGGGAGGATGGGTAAAGAGTCAGTCAGTGCAGGGCAGGGGACGCCACAGCATTGCATATTTCCCTGCAAAGAAAAGTTTCCATTCCATCGGAATAAGAAAAATCCCCGGCCGCAAATGCGGCGCGGGGATGGGAGATTGTTTTGTATCAATCTCGGCGGGAATGGGTTAGAAGAGACCGAATCCGTTGCCGTAGCGGGCGGATTCCCCCAGTTCCTCTTCAATGCGGAGAAGACGGTTGTATTTCGCCATGCGGTCGGAACGGCTCAGGGAGCCGGTTTTAATCTGCCCGGCGTTGGTGCCTACGGCAATGTCCGCGATCGTGGCGTCTTCCGTTTCTCCGGAACGGTGGGAAATGACGGCCGTATAGCGGCTGCCCATGGCCAGTTCCACGGCATCCAGCGTTTCCGTGAGGGAGCCGATCTGGTTGACTTTTACAAGAATGGAGTTGCCTACGCCCAGGCGGATGCCCTTGCGCAGGAATTCCACATTGGTGACAAAGAGGTCGTCCCCGACGAGCTGGGTGTTTTTGCCCAGCTTGTCCGTCAGGATTTTCCAGCCGTCCCAGTCGTTTTCCGCGCAGCCGTCTTCAATGGAGACGATGGGATATTTCTTTTTCAGTTCCACGTAGTAGTCCGTCAGTTCTTCCGCCGTGCGGCGGCTTCCGTCGGACTTTTTGAAGACGTACAGGCCGGATTCGGGATCGTAGAATTCGGAGGAGGCTACATCCAGGGCAATCGCAATGTCTTCCCCGAAGCGGTAACCTGCCTTTTCCACGGCCTGGGCGATGCAGTCCAGGGCGTCTTCAGCGGAATCAAGATTGGGGGCAAAACCGCCTTCATCCCCCACGGCGGTGGACAGTCCGCGACCGTGAAGAACGGATTTGAGCGCATGAAATACTTCCGCGCCGTAGCGCAGCGCTTCCCGGAAGGTGGGCGCTCCGGACGGAACGATCATGAACTCCTGGAAGTCGATGGGGGCGTCGGAGTGGGCGCCGCCGTTGATGATGTTCATCATCGGTACGGGGAGCACTTTTGCGTTGGGGCCGCCCAGGTACCGGTACAGGGGTTGCTGGAGCTGCTCGGCAGCGGCCTTGGCCAGGGCCAGGGAAACGCCCAGAATGGCGTTGGCGCCCAGTTTGGACTTGTTGAACGTGCCGTCCAGGGAGCGCATGAGCGCGTCCGCCGTGGTTTGTTCCGTCGCTTCCAGGCCGATGAGGGCGGGCGCGATGATGTTGCGGATGTTGTTTACGGCCTTGGTGACGCCCTTGCCCTGGTAGCGGGCCGGGTCTCCGTCGCGCAGCTCCCAGGCTTCATGTTCGCCCGTGGAGGCTCCGCTGGGGACGGCCGCAGTGCCTGTGGCGCCTTCCAGGTACACGTCCGCCTCAATGGTGGGGTTGCCGCGTGAATCCAGGATTTCACGCCCTGTTATTTTTGCGATGCGCATTTCTTTCATAAAACCGGATGATGGTGCCTGTGGAAAAACAGGCGCATGAGTTAGTTTAAACTAATTTGCACGCCCTGTTTATTCCGAATGGACCGCTCTTGCAAGCTTTTTCCGGGGGAGGAAAGGAACGCTGTGGCGGCACCGGGGCTGCATTCCGCCGGATTCAGGCGCGGTAATGTTCTTTCAGCCAGGCTATTTCCTGGCCGTGCCCGGCATCGTCCCGGGGCGTTTCCAGAAAGAAGGGCAATTCCCGCAGGACCGGATGATTGATGAGGTTGATGAAGGCCTGTTCACCCAGCGAACCTTTGCCGATGGTTTCATGGCGGTCCTTGAAGGAGGCGAACGGCGTCATGCTGTCGTTCAGGTGGATGGCGCGCAGGCGTTCCAGGCCCAGCACGGAATCAAAGTGTTCCAGCACGCCGTCCAGGCGGTTGACAAGGTCGTAGCCCGCGGAATAGACGTGGCACGTGTCCAGGCAGACGCCCAGTTTTTCCTTCAGTTCCACCCGTTCGATGATGGCGGCCAGTTCCTCAAAGGTTTTTCCGATTTCACTGCCCTTTCCGGACATGGTTTCCAACAGCACGGTCGTGGTCTGTCCGGATGAGAGCACGTCATTCAGTTGCGCCGCCACCAGTTCAATGCCTTTTTCCACTCCCTGGCCTACATGGCTGCCCGGATGGAAGTTGTACAGGCTGCCCGGCAAATATTCCATCAGCGCCAGGTCCTCCTGAAGGACCTGGGCCGCAAAGCGGGTTACCTTGGGGTCTGCAGAACAGGGATTGAGCGTGTAGGGGGCGTGCGCCAGCAGAATGCCGAATCCGTTGTCCCCGGCGAGCTTCAGAAAGCGGGAGATATCCTGCTCGTCAATGGCTTTAGCCTTGCTGCCGCGCGGGTTGCGGGTAAAGAACTGGAAGGTGTTGGCGCCGATGGAGAGGGCTACCTTGCCCATGGCTTCGTACCCTTTTGCGGAGGAAAGATGGCATCCGACGTGTAACATGAAGGCGGTTCCGTAAGTTGCAGGAATGGTAGCATTCCGGCCTGAAGAAAAAAGACCAAAAGAGAGGCATCGTTTACCGGAAAGAATCGGAACCCGTTTCCACGTACATGATTGGACGAGATGACTTGCAAGAAAAGATTATTAAACAGATTGGTGCCGGCGCTGCTGGGAGTGTGCGTGCTGGCGGCCGGCATGGGAACCGCCGGGGCGAAGGAGAGGGTGGCACCGTTGCTTCCCGTTCCCTCCGCGGCACAGCTGGCCTGGCATGACATGGAGATGTACGCCTTCGTTCATTTCACGATCAATACGTTTACCGGGAAGGAATGGGGCTATGGAGACGAAAAACCGGAACTTTTCAACCCCTCCGATTTTGATGCGGACGACCTTGTCAGGACACTGGCGGATGCCGGATTCAAGGGGGTGGTGCTGACCTGCAAGCACCACGACGGGTTTTGCCTGTGGCCCACGAAGACCACCCGACACAGCGTGGCTTCCTCCCCGTGGAAAAACGGAAAGGGGGATGTTGTGAAAGACGTCTCGCGCGCGTGCAAAAAATACGGCCTCAAGTTCGGAGTTTACCTGTCTCCCTGGGACCGCAACGCCTCCTCCTACGGCACGCCGGAATATATCGGGATGTACCGCAGGCAGTTGAAGGAACTGGCGACAGGCTACGGCCCCCTTTTTCTCGCCTGGTTTGACGGAGCGAACGGCGGCGACGGTTATTACGGCGGTGCGCGGGAAAAGAGGTCTATTGACAGAAGCACTTATTATCGGTGGAAAACGACGTGGAGCGAGTTGAAGAAGCTCCAGCCGAACGCCGTCATTTTTTCCGATGTGGGGCCTGATGTCCGGTGGGTGGGGAATGAGAGCGGCTATGCGGGTTATCCGTGCTGGGCCACTTATACGCCCGTACCCTTGCAGGCCGGAACGGAACCTGCCCCCGGCACGGTCCGCTACCAGCTGGGCGTGGAAGGCACCGTGGACGGGAAGTACTGGATTCCCGCGGAAGTGGACGTTTCCATTCGTCCGGGCTGGTTCTGGCATGATCACGAGAATGCACGTGTACGGACGCCGGAGAATCTTCTGGAATTGTATTTCAACAGCGTAGGGAGAGGGGCGAACCTGAATTTGAATGTGCCGCCGGACCGGAGCGGGCGCATCCATGAAGAAGATAAAAAATCCTTGGCGGGATTTCGTGCGTTGCTGAACGAACTTTATTCCCGCAATTTTGCCGAAGGAGCGGAGGCGAGCGCTTCCTCCACCCTGAACGGGTACGGGGCGCGGCATGTGCTCGACCGGAAGCGCACCACATACTGGATCGCCTCCAAGGGAGACAGGAACCCCTCCCTCACCCTGAAATTGCCCGATTCCGCGACGTTTGACGTCATCCGCCTGGCGGAGCCCATCCAGCTTGGGCAGAGAGTGCGCAAGTTCCGTGTGGAAGTTTGCGAAAATGGGCGGTTCGTCCCATGGGCGGAGGGTTCCAGCATCGGGGCCAGGGTGATGCTGAAAGGGAGGCCCGTGACAACGGATGAAGTGCGCGTGGTGCTGGAAGGGTTCAAGGCCGTTCCGGCGCTTTGCGAGGTTTCGTTGTGGAAATACCCCGGTTTTCTGAATGCTCCCTCCGTCAGCTACGACCGCGACGGCCGGGTAACGCTGACGGCTGCGCCGGTACACGATGGACGGAACGGAACCGGGACCGCAGTCACCCGTTTATGAAAAGCCGTTTGTCCTTTCCGGCGGTGGAACCGTGAAGGCGGCGAGCGAGGGGAATGGCAGGAAGTCTTCCGTCACGGCGCGGGTGGTTCCGGTACCTTCGCGGGACTGGAAAGTGATCGGCGGAGAGAGGGCTGCCTCCGCGCCGGAACTGGCTTTTGACGGTGATTCCGGTACCTTGTGGCACACGCATGCCCCGCAGGGAGAGATTGCTCCGCCCCAGGCGCTTGATATCGACATGGGCCGCGCGGTGAATGTGGCGGCCGTGCTGTACGCTCCGCGCGCGGATTCCGCCAAAGGTACGATTGACCAATACGCCGTTTATTTCAGTGAGGACGGCAGGGAATGGGGGGCTCCCGCGGCGGAGGGAGAGGTTTCCA
>OAWW01001261.1_pt1 | contig 13893 bp, 10 predicted proteins | sample 1517191 | NCBI WGS metagenome assembly OAWW01 (sample SAMEA2580253, study PRJEB22360) | human gut metagenome | biome: human gut; feature: human-associated habitat; material: faeces | place: Denmark | collected 2008/2010 | reverse complement strand
TGTCTCGGCATCAGGTGATGTGCTTGGTCCTTGGGTGCAGGAGCCCGAAACGTTAAATAGTGACGATGGCGGACACGCGATGGTGTTCAAGGATCTTAAAGGCAGGCTGATGATTTCTTATCATGCACCGAATTCGCAGACGGAACATCCGGTGATAACACCTATTTATATTAAGGATGGAAAATTTGTAGCTCTGAATTAATGTGGCTTTTTCTTTCTGAACCGTCTATTGTATATAGATTCAGTTGACAGAAATAAATAATCTATTTTGCGGGTATATGTCTCATTATTTAGAAGGAAGTGTTAACTTTGGCGAAATAGATTCTGTTGACCGATGTTGCCGTTATTGTATAGAAGGTAAAGTCAGAAAAGTAAATAAATAATTTGAAGAGCTTATGAAAATAAGAAATCTGGTGTTTGGTGCCATTTGTGGCATTATATTCTTTTCCTGTTCGGAGTCTGGTGGGGGAAAAGAGGTAGAGATGGATCGCTTTGTCACAGACCTGATGGGTAAAATGACGATCCGTGAGAAGCTGGGACAGTTGCACCTTCCTTCCGGTGGCGACTTGGTGACAGGCTCGGTGATGAATAGTGAGCTTAGTGATATGATTCGCAAAGAAGAGATCGGTGGCTTTTTCAATGTAAAAGGAATCAAAAAAATCTATGACCTGCAACGGCTGGCAGTGGAAGAAACCCGATTGAAAATTCCCTTGATAGTCGGGGCGGACGTCATACATGGTTATGAAACGATTTTCCCGATACCGTTGGCCCTCTCATGCAGTTGGGATACGTTGGCTATTCAGCGGATGGCGCGGATTTCTGCCATTGAAGCCAGTGCGGATGGCATTTGCTGGACATTCAGCCCGATGGTAGATATCTGCCGGGATGCCCGTTGGGGACGTATTGCCGAAGGAAGCGGTGAGGACCCTTATCTGGGTTCACTGTTGGCAAAGGCCTATGTGCACGGTTATCAAGGTGACAGTATGCAGGGAAAAGATGAAATCCTTTCTTGTGTAAAACATTTCGCCCTCTATGGAGCATCAGAAGCCGGTAAGGATTATAATACAGTCGACATGAGCCATCTGCGTATGTATAACGAATATTTTGCTCCTTATCGGGCGGCGGTTGAGGCTGGTGTCGGTAGTGTGATGAGTTCTTTTAATATAGTAGACGGCATACCGGCTACGGCAAATAAATGGCTGTTGACAGACGTGCTTCGTGACGAATGGGGATTTCAGGGACTTTTGGTCACAGACTACAATTCCATTGCTGAAATGTCCATTCATGGTGTGGCTCCTTTGAAGGAAGCCTCTGTCCGTGCTTTGCAGGCGGGGACGGATATGGACATGGTTTCCTGCGGCTTTCTCAATACGTTGGAAGAATCGCTGAAAGAGGGGAAAGTCACCGAAGCACAGATTGATGCAGCTTGCCGTCGTGTGCTGGAGGCTAAGTATAAACTGGGCTTGTTTGCCGATCCATATAAATATTGCGATACGTTACGTGCGGAAAAAGAACTTTATACACCTGAGCACCGTGCAGTTGCACGCGAGGTTGCGGCAGGGACGTTTGTTCTACTGAAAAATGAGAATCACCTGCTTCCGTTGGAGGAAAAAGGGAAAATTGCATTAATAGGTCCGATGGCAGATGCACGCAATAATATGTGCGGAATGTGGAGCATGACCTGTACTCCGTCCAGACATGGTACATTACTCGAAGGAATCCGGTCGGCAGTAGGAGACAAGGCTGAAATACTTTATGCCAAAGGCAGCAATGTATATTATGATGCGGAAATGGAAAAAGGAGCTGTCGGCATCCGTCCGTTGGAACGTGGTAATGATCAGCAACTGCTGGCCGAGGCATTGCGTACGGCTGCCCGTGCCGATGTGATTGTGGCTGCTGTGGGTGAATGTGCGGAAATGAGTGGTGAATCTCCTTCCCGTACTAATCTGGAAATCCCTGACGCTCAGCAGGACTTATTAAAAGCATTGGTGAAAACAGGTAAGCCTGTGGTACTGCTCCTGTTCACCGGTCGTCCTTTGATCTTGAACTGGGAAAGCGAACACATTCCTTCTATTCTGAATGTATGGTTCGGAGGTAGTGAGACAGGGGATGCCGTTGCCGATGTTCTGTTTGGCAAAGCCGTCCCGTGCGGCAAGCTGACTACTACCTTCCCTCGTTCGGTAGGGCAACTTCCTTTGTTCTACAATCATTTGAACACCGGACGTCCGGACCCGGACAACCGTGTTTTCAACCGGTATGCCAGCAACTACCTGGATGAGGGTAACGAACCTCTTTATCCTTTCGGATACGGTTTGAGTTATACCGACTTTGTATATGGCGACCTGCAGCTCAGTTCGGAAACCTTGCCGAAAAATGGAAACCTGACAGCTTCCGTTACCGTCACCAACAAAGGGAACCATGACGGCTATGAAACGGTACAAATCTATTTGCGTGATATCTATGCGGAAGTAGCGCGTCCGGTGAAAGAGCTGAAAGGCTTCGATCGTATCTTCCTGAAAAAAGGAGAAAGCCGTGAAGTGAAGTTTGTACTTACGGAAGATGACCTGAAATTTTATAATTCCGGGCTGCAATATATCTACGAACCGGGAGAGTTTGACGTGATGATAGGTACGAACAGTCGTGATGTACAGACAAAGCGCTTTATTGCGGAATAATTATTTTGAAATCTAATATATTAGTTACAACCATGAAAAAACTTACATTTTTATTATTATGTGTCTTGTGTACGCTTTCGTTGCAAGCTCAGAAGCAATTTACACTAGCCTCACCTGATGGAAATCTGAAAACGACAATAACCATTGGCGACCGGCTGACTTATGACATTACATGCAACGGCAGGCAGATTCTGACTCCTTCTCCCATATCAATGACGTTGGATAACGGGACTGTCTGGGGAGAAAATGCGAAATTATCTGGAACTTCCAGGAAGAGTGTGGACGAGATGATACCATCTCCTTTCTACCGTGCCAGCGAATTGAGAAATCATTATAATGGACTGACCTTGCGTTTCAAAAAAGACTGGAATGTAGAGTTTCGTGCATACAATGACGGTATCGCCTACCGTTTTGTGAATCAGGGGAAGAAGCCTTTTCATGTGGTGACGGAAGTATCTGATTATTGTTTTCCATCGGATATGACTGCCTCCGTGCCTTATGTAAAAAGCGGTAAAGATGGCGATTATAACTCCCAGTTTTTTAATTCTTTCGAGAATACGTATACAACGGACAAACTGTCGAAGCTGAATAAACAGCGCTTGATGTTCTTGCCGTTGGTAGTAGATGCGGGCGATGGAGTGAAAGTCTGTATCACAGAGTCCGATCTGGAAAATTATCCGGGACTTTATCTTTCTGCTTCGGAAGGCGCGAATCGTCTGAGCAGTATGCATGCTCCTTATCCGAAGCGTACGGTACAGGGTGGTCACAACCAGCTTCAGATGTTGGTGAAGGAGCATGAAGACTATATTGCCAAAGTGGATAAGCCGAGAAACTTCCCCTGGCGTATAGCCGTGGTTACTACCACCGATAAGGACCTTGCCGCTACCAATCTCAGCTACCTGTTAGGTGCGCCTTCACGTATGTCCGATCTTTCATGGATTAAACCGGGAAAGGTTGCTTGGGACTGGTGGAATGACTGGAATCTGGATGGCGTTGATTTTGTGACCGGAGTAAATAATCCGACTTATAAGGCATATATAGACTTTGCTTCTGCAAACGGTATCGAGTATGTGATACTTGACGAGGGATGGGCAGTGAACTTACAGGCGGATTTGATGCAGGTTGTCAAGGAGATTGACCTGAAAGAACTGGTAGATTACGCAGCTTCCAAAAATGTAGGTATCATCCTTTGGGCCGGTTATCATGCATTCGAGCGTGATATGGAAAATGTGTGCCGTCATTATGCCGAAATGGGAGTAAAGGGTTTCAAAGTGGACTTTATGGACCGTGACGATCAGGAAATGACTGCATTCAACTATCGTGCCGCTGAAATGTGTGCTAAATACAAGCTGATTCTTGACCTGCACGGCACTCATAAGCCTGCCGGATTGAACCGTACTTATCCGAATGTGTTGAATTTCGAAGGAGTCAATGGGTTGGAGCAGATGAAATGGAGTTCACCGTCAGTAGATCAGGTGAAGTATGATGTGATGATTCCTTTCATCCGTCAGGTTTCCGGTCCGATGGATTATACGCAGGGGGCGATGAGGAATGCTTCCAAGGGTAACTATTATCCTTGTTATTCAGAACCGATGAGTCAGGGAACCCGTTGCCGCCAACTAGCCTTGTACGTGGTGTTTGAATCTCCTTTTAATATGTTGTGCGATACTCCGAGCAACTATATGCGCGAACCGGAATCAACGGCATTTATCGCAGAAATACCAACTGTATGGGATGAAAGTATCGTTCTTGACGGTAAAATGGGAGAGTATATTGTGACAGCACGCCGGAAAGGGGATGTCTGGTATGTAGGTGGAATTACAGATTGGAGTGCACGTGATATTGAAGTCGATTGTTCTTTCCTGGGTGATAAATCTTATCATGCTACTTTGTTTAAAGATGGTGTGAATGCTCATCGGGCAGGTCGTGATTATAAGTGTGAGTCCTTCCCGATAAAGAAGGACGGTAAACTGAAAGTTCATCTGGCACCGGGAGGAGGTTTTGCCCTTAAGATAAAATAATGTGATAACTTCATATAGTTCTATACTATATGAAAGTTTGAGATAGATTCGATGCTGTTTCGGGATATTCTGAAGCAGCATCGTTTTTTTGTTTCAAGTTTAGAAAGCCTTATATCTTTATATTCAGACGATACTGTTTACCTTTAAAAGAAGTTAAGAGGGAAGAGCCTTTGTAGGGATGGTTAGTTTCCGTGTGTATTTATACATGATAACATGTAAAATCTATATATTATGAAAACACTGACATACGAGAAAGCTCTTTTGATGTTTGTTCAGCTCAAAGAGAATCCTACTCCTACTATTGTGCATACAGATGCGGAGTGGGAGGATATATTAGAAACTATTGATTGGCTGTTTGGTGATCGGATAATACCCTTGAAAAAAATGTGCTGCCCTTTTTCTTTACGAATACGAGTTCTTTGTTATCTTGTCTATCTTGGATTTGATTGTAAATCTTTGGCAAATATATTAAGTTTATCGCCATCCACTATTGTGAAGGAGAAACAACGATTAAAAAAGGTAATCGGGCTTTCAGGTACGGATAATTTTGATCATTATATACGTATGCTTTGATGGGATGTCCACTACTTTATCCACCTATTTATGAATATTGTTGTAATTCGTTGATCGTAAATGGTTGTAATATAAAGGATAACACTGCTTGTGTTTTTGAAATTTGTCCACTTCGATGTGTGAATTTGTCCACTAAGTAATCTGTTGTACTTTGTTCTTTTACCTTAACTTTGTGCTGAATGAATGACACACTTTGAACACTTATGAACAGACACCCGGCGAACATCTCTATTGTTATACCTTGTTTCAATGAAGCAGATTGCATCATGGCACTTTATGCAGCCTTATGTCAGGTAATGCAGGAGAATGCGGTACTTTATGAACTGGTATTTGTCGATGACGGGAGCACGGATGGCACATTAGATCTATTGTCACATCTTTCAGAATATGATTCTCACGTACATTGGCTTAGCTTCTCTCGTAATTTTGGTCATCAAAAAGCATTGAAGGCTGGTTTGGATCATGCAAAAGGCGAGGTTATTATTACGATGGATGCGGATATGCAGCATCCGGCTGCACTGATTCCTGAAATGTTGGCTCTCTGCTCTGAAGGTTATGACATAGTAAATACTGTTCGAAAGAATGACAGAAAGTGTGGTTGGTTCAAGAATGCAACATCCGGTTTATTTTATCGCATCATGAATTCATTAGCCGATATTCCTGTATCAGAAGGATCGGCGGACTTTCGTTTGCTTGATGCTAAGGCGGTCGATATTTTACGGACTTGTCACGAAGAATATATGTTTCTGCGCGGAATGACTTCCTGGATTGGGTTTCGACAGACACAAATTATTTATGAGGCGCATACCCGTTATGCCGGAAAGACAAAATACTCATTCCGGAAAATGTTTTCTTTTGCTCTCTGCGGCATTACTTCGTTTAGTGTCCGTCCGTTACGTTGGGCGATAGCTCTGGCTGCTTTCTTTGCTCTTTTGGCTATAGCCGAAATCATCTATGTCATCTATGTAGCTTGTTTTGACGGGCAAACAGTTTCCGGTTGGGCATCTTTGGCTATACTGATATCTGTATTGGGGGCGGCCATCTTGCTGATGCTGGGAATAATGGGGGAATATTTAGGTAAGTTGTTTATGCAGTGCAAGCAGAGACCGGAATATATAATAAAGGATAAGGAATAACATAATAAACGGAATTGTAGACGATAGACCTACATTCATAGTATTAACCATTAATAAAGAAAGATGAAAACTAAAAGATTTGTGATTGCAGGAGTGGTAATGATAGTTGCTGCTATGCTTTGTAATTTGAATTGGGCAATGAATGATTACGGAATAAAAGAAATCAGCTTGGATTCCAGTATATTGGCTCAGAGTACTACTGCTGATAAAGGAAATAATGGACAGGACAATGGGGATGGGGGAACTGCTGGTGACTCAGACCCTAAAGGTGTAGGAATAGAAACACATCCGTGTACTATTCGTGGGAAGGTGAAAGCGAATGCGACTGTTTTGGTGGGGATAATTCCGTTTAAAGCAAATGGTAACGGCGACATTGAGATTACAATTGATGATGCTGAAGTGCTTTGTTTGGTAACTGGAAAATATCTTGAATGTAAGCAAATGTATTGCGCTGATTTTTGGAGTCAAGCAGGAGTGTTTCTAAATGGTGGTGGAACTTCAAATGGCGGTGGAACTTCGAATGGTCGTACTACTGCTGTTAATTAGTCAAAATGAAAAGTAAAGTACTTTTATGGTGTCTTGTTATACTCCTATTAGGAGTAACAGGATGTGTATCGTCTTCTACTAAAATAGCTAGTGGCGAGGTGGAAGTTTTTAATATCGATTCGCCGGGTGCGGAAGATTTATTGAGACTTTCTGATTATTGTGAATCGGCAACAGTAGTTCCTTTGGAGACAAGTGTGGACTGTCTGCTAAGCGAAATAAAGAAAGTGGAAGTCGATGGAGACTTAATCTATTTAAAAGATAATAAAGGAGAATCTGTTTACTGCTTTGATTTTCAAGGCCATCTAAAAAAGAAAATAGGTCATAGAGGAGACGGACCAGAGGACTTTGTAGAATTGACCAGTTTTACATTGGATAAGGAAAACGGATTAGTCTATGTTTATTCGCGTGCCAATGATAAAATAGTGGTATACCGTGTAAATGGGGATTTTGTAGAATCCTTCCCTTCTCCGAGTTATTATGCCGTTGAAATAGAGTATGTGGATAACCGGCTTTTCCTTTCCGGTATAAATTCAGGAGTCGGCTTATTGTATAATCTGATATCTTTAGACCCATCACACAAAGTGGAGGGTATGTATATGCCGTCCGCAGAACTTGGAGTTTCTCGCCATCCAATGTTGAAAAAAGTAAAAGATGAACTCTATTTTTATCCGCATTTGTATGAAGATACAATCTATGTAGTGAGAGATGGTAAATTTGAAACGGCTTTTCTTGCGGATTGCGGGAAGCACACTATGCCGGAAGAATTCAGAGAGCGTGCAAATGATGGACGAGTAGCGGGACCTACAATCGGCATAGACATGATAAAGAATGGCTATATTCTTTTGAGTAACTTAGCTGTGTTTGACCGTTTTGTTTTTTTGAGATTTGATTATCGGGGACAACCTCGTTATGGCTTTTATGATAGGGATCAAAAAACGTTCGTATGTACTTATGACTTAAATGATGACGTAAGTTATTTAGCTTTAAATTCACGGCATCTTTGGCAAACGGATGATCAGGTGATCAGTACTTTCGATCCAAACGAATTGGATTATTATTATAACAGTTTGTATAGTGATCCTGATTATTTAAAGAGAATGCATCTTTCGCAGCAGCAAGCAGATGAAGCGCTTAAACTTATTCGTGGTTTGCTTGACAAGACCAGCGAAGATGCGAATCCGATTCTTATTTTTTACAAAGTAAAGAAATAGTAAAAGAAGTGACAGATGTTCATTGAATTTTCGGTGAACATCTGTACTTAATAATAGTAAATATGGAATCTCATAATATAAGACGAATAGTAATTGTTGTAACTGCCTCTGTATTTCTTTTAGAGAATACCTTTCTTTTTCTGTATCTTGGCAAATGGCGGAAAGAAAAGGAAGAAGGTGCGAAAACCTTATTGGAAACCAGAAGTTTTTTCAAAAATAAAGAAAGTAGTAGAATTGAGTTCGTCAGCCTTTTGGATTATCTGAAACTGAGTGGGGAATTTTTAGAAAACATACCACTTTCCGAGGTTAATTTAAGAACGGCTAAAAGAAAAGAGAGCATCTTTCTGCATGATGTGGTAAGCAAGAATGATATTTTGTTCCGATTTTCTCAGTTTAGCTGTCCATCTTGTGTTACCGAACAAATAGATCTCTTATCTAATGTTCAGAGTAAAATGCATGAGAATCATATTCTATTGTTTACAGATGTTTTATCGAAACAGATTCGGGAGTATTTAGTTTTGAAGAATCTTTCATTTTCTGTCTTTGAACTCGGAAAAGAGCATCTGACCATATATGACAATGAGTTTGTTCCTTATTTATGTGTTGTAAATGCGGATTATCAAATAGTGAACTCCATACCAGTTAGTAAAGAAATAAAACAATATGCTAAATATTTCTATCAATCGTATGAAAACAAGTATTGTGACAGATAATAAACTGTTCTACCTTCTGCAAACTATTTTGATAGTCGTTACATTTATTGTTTTTTATCCGGTTTTGGGGCATGATTTTCTTTATTCATGGGACGACCAATGGCAAGTGCTTAATAGTTATACATTTAATGGATTCAGTCAGGATAATCTTATCAACATTCTGTTCAATTCTTATTATGGGCAATACTCGCCTTTAAATCAGTTCTTTTATACGTGTATATATAGCTTGTTGGGGAGTAAACCTGTTTATTTTCATGCAATGAATCTATTATTTCATTTAGGATGTGTGCTGTTAGCTTTTAATTTAATTAGTAGTTTATTGCTTTTGAGAAGGAGAGATAATAAGGCAAAAATATATCTGATTGCTTTCGGTGTGGCGTTGTTGATGGGGATACATCCCGTACAGGTAGAAGCCGTTTCCTGGATAAGTGCCTCGAAAGTTCTTACTTGCGCTTTCTTCTTTTTGTTGGGATTGAATTCATATGTTACCTTTCTGAAATGTAAACGGGCTGGCTGGTATGTATGGAGCGCAATCTTTTTTTCCTTGTCTTTTCTATGTAAAGAACAAGCGGTCATTTTCCCACTCTGTTTATTGATTATCGATTTCTTTGTGCGTTGTAATAAATGGAACTCTTTAGATTATTGGCTGGAGAAAACACCTTTCTTCATGTTAAGCATCTGTTTTGCTTTGTTTACGATGGCTTCTTATTCTCATTTTGCCGATGATATTTTAGCGGGTGATAAGTTTTATTCGTTGATAGACCGATTGGCGTTTTCCGGCTATTCCATTGTTGAGTATTTGACAAAATTGCTTGTTCCGGTTCATCTGTTATATATGTATCCTTTTCCTATTCTGTTGGGTGAGTCATTGCCGCTCCGCTTTTGGATATATCCGTTTGTTCTTCTGGTCTTGGTTGTATTATTATTAATAGGTCGTAAACACGCGGTTTTGATGTTCGGGGCATTCTTTTTTTTCTCGAATCTGCTTTTAGTATTGCACCTGATTCCTATGCCACGTATTACTATCGTAGCGGACAGGTATCTTTATTTGGCTAATATTGGATTTTTCTTCGTATTAATATGGTATTTAGTTGATTGGTGGCATAGGCAAGCAACTTATCTGAAGCATATCACACTTTATTGTGCCTTTATATTATTAGTGATGGCAGGCTGGTATTCTAATAATCATTGTCGGATTTGGCAAAATGACCGTACATTGAAGCAGGAAATGAAAAGTTTGATTGAAGAACGGATAGATGATAAACCGGGAGAGTGAAGTTGATTGAACAGGGTGGAATATTATATCTATATGATTTTGCAGAAAAAGTACTATATATTGATTTTCCTGTGTTTGCTTCCCGCAGTGGTGAGGCTGTTTGTGGGAGAGTGGGCGTATATTCCTACTGCCAGTATGTATCCCACTCTATTATCTCGTGACTGGATTTGGTATGAGAAGTATACTTATGGCGCAGTCGTTCCATGTCGGTGGAGTGAAATCCCTTTACTTAATTTAGCTTGTCTGATTCCTTCGGTCTGGTCGAGCGATCAGACAAGGGACTGGGGCTACCGGCGCTGTAAGGCCTTCCGGCAACCGGAACGTATGGATGTTATTATTTTCCGGCATCCGGCGAATAGAGACCGGCTGCTGGTGAAGCGTGTCATTGGTTTGCCGGGAGATACGTTATGTATCTTGGGAGGTATCGTCTATATTAATGGTATCCGGACAGAAGAAAAAGGAAAGAGGTGCTTCTCATACAAAGAAGCCGATATAGACTTTCCGAAAGATAAGAAAGGGACGTGGACTACTCTGAATTATGGACCACTGATAATCCCGAAGAATGATAGCGATGAAAGCCTTAATGGCTGGTTTGTAATGGGAGATGCCCGTGGAAATTCTGTAGATAGCCGGTTTATCGGATTGGTTCCATTCAGGAATGTGGTAGGCAAGGCTGTTTGCGTGCTTTATTCTCCCGAAAAATTGGGTGAAGGGCAAAAGTGCTTTTTTCGTAAAATAGAGCGAAATGTATCACATTGGATTTGATCTAGAGATGAATAGAACATGATATATCGACCGGCATCTTCTTTCTATAGTAACAGTATTCGGCTACTTTCTGCCAATGTATTCTCACAGTTGCTTACTTTACTGACATTTGTTTTACTGGTGCGCCTATACTCTGTTGAAGATTTGGGACGTTTCTCTTTCTTTCTTCAACTCGCAGCCTTATTGACTCTTTTAGCCAACGGGCGATATGAACTGGTTATTCTGTTGGGTAAAACAAGGAGAGAGGCGACGACTGCTTTCCAACTTTGTTGCATGATAAATATTGCTGTATGTGTTTTGATATTATCGCCTTTCTTGTTTTTTGAGCATATCCGGTTACTGCCTCTGTATATTTTCGTGTCTGCATTATCTGCGTCATGTTCCTATTGGTTTAACTTTAATAGTCGACTTTCACTGATAGCTCGCTATGGTATAGTACAGAGTTTGTCTGCCAACAGCCTGAAAGCACTTTTAGGTTATATCCATCCGTGTGTGAATGGACTGCTTTGGGCTGATATCATAGGATATCTGGTCGGCATTGGCAGTTGTATCACTCAAAAGAGATTATATAGCGGCATCTATTATATCCATTGGCGGGAGATATGGGAGATGGCTTATCGGTTCAGACATTTTCCTTATTTCATGCTCCCCCTTTCATTAGTGAATGCTTTGTCGGTCAGTTTGCCCATATTGGTGTTGGCAGGGTATTTCAGTATGGAAAAGATAGGTTTTCTTTCAATGGCTCTGACACTCGGAGTCGCTCCGGTAAAGTTATGGGCATCGTCATTAGAGCAGGTCATTTCGGGCGAGCTGACCTCATACATCAAACAGAAACTTTCTGTATCTAGTCTTTTTAGAAATCTCTTGAGTAAAATATTTCGGTGGTTACTTCCTGCCATTATTTTTGCCTTCTTTTTGATTCCTCCGGCTGTGAAGCTGTTTTTGGGTGATGACTGGGAAGAGTCAGCCGGATATATGCAGTTGCTTTTGCCTGTGTTGATGGCTTGGTTTCTTAGTCTTTCATTCATTTCTGTTCCCAATTTGTTGGGAAAGCAACGGATGGCGTTGATTTTGGAACTTTTGTTTATAATTTGTCGTACGATAGCTTTGATGGTCGGGGTTGGATTTCATGATTTCTATTTGTCTGTAGCGCTGTATAGTGCTATGTATGTGGTAACTGTTGTTATACAGTTCTTTTGGTATGCTAGGGTTTTATCAGTTATCAGCTATGGTTAGTATTATCTCAGTTAGAAACTATTGCTAGTATGACCTCAGTTAGAAGAAATAAAAACGATAGCAAACATTTTGGTGTATAAGATTAATAAGGAGGAGGATTACTAAGACAGATGCTACCATGTATGCTGCAAGCTCTCAAATTAATACTAGAATCTGTCAGATTGCATTGATAAATTAAACTTAGCATAGAAACTTTGTCCCAAGGGAGAAGCAAGATGAAGAGTTTTTTTCATCGGCTTCTCTCTAAAATAATATGTCTATACTAGATTCAAACCAAACTGTCGCATTTATAACTTGAATTCAGCGGGATTTAGCCAACACTAATTATACACCGTTTTTGCTCTCATGCTCTAACAAATTGTCTGTATGCCTTTGTTCATCGTGGTTTTCGGTATGGCAGCAAGTGTGGTAGCAGGTGTGAGAGCAAGTGGTTGCTCTCACTCTTTCATATATCATTGTCCGTCATTTGTTTGATATTATCTTTTGAATCACAGGATGTTAATATCTGAAGTGTCAACTATTAATGATTGATCTCCCAGTTATTAATAATTGAGAAATCAGCCTTTAATAGCTGATAACTCATTCATTCTTGACCTGTAAATGATTTAATGCTTCCTTAAACAGCGGTTTTCTTCCTTCAGGAACGGGTTAATTGAGATGACCGCTGCGATTGTGTTCCTGTATGTACTGTTGTCAGGTTCCTGCAGTTGTCCGTTCAAACTTCTCCCATAGTAATATAAAGTACCATCCCTTCCGTTACCAAGCACAGATGTCACTTTCATTTTTAGTAATGACAGCTTTTCCATCTGGTGCGATACCGTTCGCATTTACAATCGTGCTTTCAGGTAAATCTCACCGGTCGTTGTTTTGGAAAGTCTCCTGCTTATATCATGTAGTTGCTATTTATATTGTGTAGATGCTGCTTAATATTATATATCTTTGCTACTTATAATTGTGTATTCCCGCAGCAAGCGTTAGTTTCCTCGGAGGAAACGTCCGTTCCCTTTAAAAGGAACGGTCTTTTCCATTAAAAGGAACGCCCGTTCCCTCACCGGGAAACGACAGTTTCCATTTAAAGAAATAACAGGAAACTATAAGTTATTGATATCTAGATATATATAGTTCTATCGGTTATGTTATAGAGTTTGTGTTCATGTCTTACTGATTTGAATCATTTCAGTATAATTTTGATTCAACTACTGATTCATATTTTTAATTTTAAAACATGCAACAGGGTTATTTGTAGTTTAAGAAATAATTCATATCTTTACAAGACAGCATAATACTTTTGAAACTGAAAAAAATAATTATTGCACATATTTATACTATCTGTATTTTCAAGGGTTCAACGGAAAAATGGGAAAAGCATTTTAGAGACATGCAACAAGCTGTGTGACTACTCATGACAGATGCTTTCAACTTCCAGGGCTCCCCTCTTTACTGTATATAACCTCCGTTCTATTGTATGTAACCTCCGTTATCTCACCTGTGTTTTATATAACAGACTATTTCAGTAATCAGATATTTCCTTTTACTCCATCCTCTTTTCTCCCTTTTCCTCCGTCCTTTTTCCCTTTTCTTTGGATTCCCGGCCTGCGTTTCCTTTGTCCTTCCTCTATATTCCCCCTATTTCCTCTTCATTTCCCTGATGTATACGCCTGCGCTCGCCTGCCTAACGCGCGTGTGAATATAATAAGGTGTACCCCTTTCCGCCTTTCCTCCTGTATCCGAGAAAAATATG
>OAWW01001251.1_pt1 | contig 13998 bp, 10 predicted proteins | sample 1517191 | NCBI WGS metagenome assembly OAWW01 (sample SAMEA2580253, study PRJEB22360) | human gut metagenome | biome: human gut; feature: human-associated habitat; material: faeces | place: Denmark | collected 2008/2010 | reverse complement strand
TGCGGCACGGTTCCTGCCGTGTCGTTGTCAAGGAAACAGCCGATTCGGGTGTAGGTCGCCAATATGCTTTCCGCTTTCGTGAGATTGGAAACGGAGTTCAGTACGATATAGTCCTGCGTTGTCAATCGTGGATATTGCGGATTGTTCTTCACTCTAATGGTGAGGAACGAGAGGTAATCCATGAAGCCCTCGAACAGATAACACACATTTCTCGGTTCGCCCTGTTGTCGGATATGGGTGATGTCTTTCGGGGCGACACACCCCTTGAAATATCTGTTGCGCACTTCATATCCTCCTGCCATGTTCGGAAAGCCGATGGCAAAATAGGGTTTGTCGGCATTCATAAACCGAAGTTCCATGCATTCTCTTTTGGCGAGTTCGATGTTTATTCCCCTTTCTTGCAGATAGGCGATGAGCGCAGGGGAAGATAACTCGCCAACCCTTAAACCCCGATAAGTGCGGTTGTCGGATTGTTGCGCACTAAAAGAGAACGATGCAGGACGGATGTATGGTGTCCGTTCCTCTATGCGCTTCAACAGACAGGCTACATTTTCCGTATGGTAGAGTTCCGCAGCCAATGCGATGATGTTGCCGCCTTTGCCAAGTCCGAAATCATACCACCTGTTGAGTTCGGTGTTCACCTTGAAAGATGCGTCCCTTTCCTCTCTCAGCGGTGATTTGTACCAAAGGCTGTTGCCCTGTTGTTTGACGGGCGTATAGCCCAGACTTTGCAGATAGTCCGCAATGCGTATGTTCTTTGCTTCTTGTGTAGTCATAATTTTTCTACGGATTTAATGATAATTGTAAAAACGATGAATTGTTGAACGGGTAATGTAATCCGCTTATATACAGCACTGTATTTGCTCAACATCTTCTCAACAAACCACTCGCCAAAAGAGAAACCGACAATTGTGTGTTGTTCCTCTCTCAACTTCTCTTTTCGATTGTTGAGATTTTGTTGAAAGTGTATATTACTCATTACCAGTATGGTTATATACTTATTCATCAATTCAACAAAAAAAGAATGGTATTACAGGGATTCGAGTTGTTCTCTTGTGACGGTATAAAACCGCCCGACCCTTTTAACAGGCTCATACCGACATTCCCGATTATAGTCCAATTGGTAGGAGGTATAGGTCAGTCCGTTGGATGCAGGGGTAAGTTTCCAGCACTCCTGCAATACTTTCCTGACTTGGTGTTTCTCCACCTTTACCTGCGAATGTACCAGCAAAAGAAGAATGTCGTTGTAGCAGAACGAGAATGTGTCCGTGCCGATACTGTCCATAATGTCAAGTATAAGCTCGTGCATCTCTATCTCCAATCGGTTGCGGTTGCTGCGGATTATCTTCCGCAAGGCTTCTGTATGTAACAATGACGGAGCGAACCACATTCGGCTTTCCTTTTCGGTGGAAAGCTGCCTGTGTTGCAGGAAATGGAGAAAGGCGGGTATCTCCGCTTTCAGCTTTTGCAGGAAGTCGGTGTCATCGGACTGCAAGCGGTCTATCTTGCGCACCCAATAGCGTGTTTCCCCTGCATCTATGATTACGGGCAGATACTCGTTGTTGGAGCACAGCACGAATTTGGCGAAGAATGCAATCTCGTCACGGTCTTTGCCTTTGGCTTCCACCTTGTAGGATAAGGTAGTGCTGAGGTTTTTCAACCGTTCGCTGTCCTCCCTGCGGTTGAGCAACACCTCATCTACCACGATAAGCAACTTGCCAGCCCAGTCGGAATTGAACTGGCTGCGGAAATCCTCGTTGGTGTTGAAAGTCACATTGTTCTGAAAAAGGGCTTTCAGAAAGTTCAGGAAGGTGCTTTTACCCGTGTTGCGTTCTTCCGACACCAACAGCAGGATAGGCAACTTCTGAATCGGTTGCAGGTAGAGCAGTTGCAGATAGTCCATCCCCAACTCGTATTGTTCCCCGAAGATGTGATGCAGCAATGAACGGATAGAGGGGAAATCCCCTTGTCGGGGTACATGGTCTATCGGTTCGTAGAGGTTAAGGAATTTGCCGACCACGGAACGGTAGCCGATGTGTTCGGGTACAGTGCAGAAGCCGTCATACTTGGGAACACTGCCGATGTAATCCTTGCCGTAATCCTGTCGCAGGGTCTCGTTGTTCCATGCGATGCGTTTCTTCACATACCCTCCGTTCAGTCTCGGTTGCTCCACAATCTTGTAGAGCGTTGTTCCGACACGGATAAATTCTTCCTTTGCCATGCCGCCATCCGATGGCGGTCTGTGGCTGTCTTGTTGTTCGATAGCTGACATAATCAAATGGTTTTAAGTTTGAAAATTACCAGCTGCAAAAATATAATCAATTATCGGATAGGTTGTTATGCAAAACACAGCAGAATGATGACAAATAGCCCCCGAAACAAAAACTTTCAATGGTTTGGGGCAGGAAAGGGTTGTGCAAACGGAAAAACTCCTGAAAAGCGAATGTCGGATTACGCTTTTCGGGAGAAAAAACCAGAGCGTCTGTCGTGCTGTCGTACTGACTTAATGAATTACTGACATACCGAGTGAATAATGTCAGGCATTCAGCTACGAGAAGTATTCGGATTTGGATATACTGTTGGTATTCAGCGAGAAGAAGATGCTTGTTTTCTCTTTTCGCAGGTACAGTCTTTCAAGAACGGCATTGCGTACCCTTTCCGCTCCGAATGTGCCGATATGGAAAGCGAGGGCAACTATCGCTTCAAGGTTGTAAACCTCCATACAGCAATTATCGGATACCCGTATGTTTCGCCTTGTCCCATATTCCCTTAAAACTCCGTTCTTACAAAGAGCCTTTACCCCAGCACGGAATGTCGGGGCGGTTACTCCAAACAGGTCGCAAAGTTCCCATTCGCTCATGGCGGTTGCGCCTATATCGGTCGGCAAGGTGATGTTGCCGTTGCCGTCCGTTGTGATGATGCTTCGTTTCATGGCTATGCTTGGTTATGGGGTTACACTTCCGAACGATGCGTTCAGCTTGTTGCCGAACATCGTCAGGTCATTGTCAAGTTTCTGTGTGGTTATCTTCGCATAGATTTGAGTCGTGACAATGTTCGTGTGTCCCAAAACACGGCTCACGCTTTCAATGGGCATCCCCTTGCTAAGAGCCAGTGTTCCAAATGTATGGCGGGCGCAATGGTAGGAGATTTGCTTCTCTATTCCGCATTCCGCCATTACCTTTTTCAGTTGTTTGCACATCGTCCAATAGTTGATTTTCCCGAAAACCAGCTTGTCTTCCGACAGATACTTGTACCGTTCGATTATCTGCAAGGGAATATCCAGCAGCTTCACTTGGAACGGAACATTTGTCTTGTGCCGTTTCGACAATATCCATTTCTCACCGTTCACCTCCACTATTTCGTCCGTTGTGAGTTCTTTCATATCCACGAAAGACAAGGCGGTGAAGCAGGCGAAAATGAACAGGTCTCGCACCAATGCGAGGGTGGGGTTGTCAAACTCGTGCGCCATGATTCTTTTGATTTCGTCCTCTGTCAGATATTCCCGTTCCTTAACATTCGGGCTGATATGGAACTGCGCAAACGGATTTCTCGGTATCAGTCCGTTATAGTGCGCACGCATGACCACGCCTTTCAGCCACATGCAGTTCAGCCAGATGGTGGCGTTTTTCAGTCCCCGTTCAGCCGTAAGATAAGCCGCAAACTCCTTGATGAAGTCGGGCGTAAGTTCCAGCATGGACATGTCCGTCCGTCTGTAGAATGACTTGATAAAGGCTGCGACATAGTTCCTTGCCCTTACCATGACCTTGTATGTGCCGATGCTGCGGTCTTTGCCGACACGTTTCAGGAAGTTGGCGCAATCCTTGTCAAAAGCCTTTATCAGTGTCTCATACTCGCTTCCTACCCCTTGATAGGCATTGCGCACCATTTCAGCCGTTACGTATGCCTCTCGGTCGGATATGCGCTGATAATGCTTGATGATTTGCGCCTTGATGTTATCCAAAGCCAGATTGATGTTCCGTGCTTCGGCACTCTTGCCTTTGGCTCGGTTGCCTTTCGCATCCCAAAGGGTTTTCGGGATGGTCTGCTTGCAACTGAACTGCGCCACAGTACCGTTGATTGTCACTCGTCCCATGCTGGGAACAATACCGTCTTTCTCCTTGCTGCCGTTCACGTAGAACAGCACTTTGAATGTACTTCTTGCCATACTCGTTTTTTTGTTTGCAAAGTTAAATATCAACGAGTTAGACCTTGATACGCAAATCGGTGACAAACGGTGCAATAGCATCTCTCATATGTTAAATCTTACTCTTTCACGGGTAATGATTTGCAAACCATTCTTCTTCTTAAATCCGCTTTTCTTTGCGTTTCCCGATTTTTCGGCTTGTCATCATTTGACATCGTAACAACTCTGATATTAAGTCGTTTAACGTCATTTCTCCCGTTTCCCGAGGTTATTCCAGAGATTTTCCGTAAGTTTGTACCTGATAAACTTAATCGAATATGAGCAAATCGGGAACAATCATCATTGTAGACGATAACAAAGGAGTACTGACTGCCGTAGAGATCTTGCTGAAAAGTTATTTTTCAAAGGTCGTCACACTTTCTTCACCTGTCACCCTCATCACTGTGATGCAGGAAGAAATGCCGGAAGTGATATTGTTGGATATGAACTTCACTTCGGGAATCAATACCGGTAATGAAGGTTTGTTCTGGTTGCACGAGATAAAGAAAGTACGTCCGGAACTTCCCATCGTACTCTTTACTGCATACGCCGACATTGAACTCGCTATCCGGGGAATCAAGGAAGGAGCGACGGATTTCATCGTGAAACCCTGGAACAACCAAAAACTGGTAGAGACTTTACAAACCGCCGCACAGTCTGTGAGAAACGGGAAAAAAGGAGGAGCAAGAAAGGAATCCGCCGGTGTCCAGCCGATATATTGGGGAGAAAGTAAAGCCATGCAACAACTCCGAATGTTGATTGAAAAGGTTGCCGTTACAGATGCCAACATCCTGATTACAGGTGAAAACGGAACAGGGAAAGAAATTCTGGCACGAGAAATCCATGCGCTTTCCAATCGACGACAAAAGGAAATGATTGCCGTAGATATGGGAGCTATCACTGAGTCACTATTCGAAAGTGAACTTTTCGGCCATGTGAAAGGTTCTTTCACAGATGCGCATACCGACCGGACAGGTAAGTTCGAAGCCGCAGATAAAAGTACGTTATTCCTTGACGAGATAGGAAACTTGCCCTATCATCTGCAAGCCAAACTGCTGACTGCCATTCAACGAAGAAGCATTGTGCGAGTGGGAAGCAATAGCCCGATGCCGATCGACATCCGCCTGATTTGTGCCACCAACCGTAATTTGCAAGAAATGGTAGATAACGGAGAATTCCGGGAAGATTTGCTCTATCGTATCAATACAATCCATATAGAGATACCTTCGCTCCGGGAACGGAAAGAAGATATTATTCCTCTTGCCGAAAGGTTCATGATCCGCTTCTGCAAGCAATACGACAAAGAGCCGATGAAATTCAGTTCTGCGGCAAAAGAAAAACTGTCAATACATCCTTGGTACGGAAATATCCGTGAGCTGGAGCACGTTATTGAGAAAGTTGTCATCATTAACGATGAGCCGCTGATTCCTGCTGAGATCCTTCAATTATCTTCCCGGAAAATAGAATCTCCGGAAAGAAACATTTCCACTTTAGAAGATATGGAGAAACAAATGATACGGAAAGCATTGGAGGCTTGTGCCGGAAATTTGTCGGCAGTAGCCACCCAGTTAGGAATTACCCGGCAGACACTTTATAACAAGATGAAAAAATTCGGATTATGAACCGGTATCTTCAATATATAACACGGCAGTACTGGTTCAGAGTCGTATTGACAGTACTCGTTTGTACAGTCACCGCCCGTTTCGGTATCCTTCAATCTTATACATGGTTTGGAGTCTGTATTTGCCTTTTAATCCTATGCATATTATGGCAAATCCGACTTTACCGTACCCACGTCAAACAGGTACTTTTTATGATTGATGCATTGGAAAATAATGATAATTCCTTTCACTTCCCTGAAGAATACGGTACTCCGGAAAGCAGGCAGATCAATCAGGCACTCAACCGGGTGGGACACATTTTATACAATGTAAAAGCAGAAACAGCCCAACAAGAGAAGTATTACGAATTGATACTCGACTTCGTGAGTACGGGATTATTAGTGCTCAATGACAATGGAGCTGTATATCAGAAGAATAAAGAAGCACTCCGGCTTCTGGGACTCAACATATTCACACATGTCCGCCAGTTAAGTAAAGTAGACGCTACACTCATGGAAAAAATGGAAAACTGCCGCCCGGGGGATAAACTACAAGTCATGTTTCATAACGAACGGGGAACAGTCAATCTATCCATACGTGTTTCGGAAATTAATGTTCATAAAGAGCATTTGCGTATCCTGGCTCTGAATGATATCAACATCGAACTGGATGAAAAAGAGATCGATTCATGGATTCGGTTAACTCGTGTACTCACCCATGAAATTATGAACTCCGTCACTCCTATCACCTCGTTAAGTGATACACTTTTGTCCATGGTGAAAGATAAAGACGAAGAAATCAGCCATGGCTTGCAGACTATCAGTACCACCGGCAAAGGCTTGCTTTCTTTTGTCGAATCTTACCGAAAATTCACACGTATCCCGACTCCGGAGCCTTCTTTGTTTTATTTGAAAGCATTCATCGAACGAATGGTCGAACTGACCCGGCACCAGAATCCGTGTAATCATATTACTTTCCATACAGAGGTTATTCCCGCCGACCTGATCCTCCATGCAGACGAGAATCTCATTTCACAAGTCGTTATCAATCTTCTGAAAAACGCAGTGCAGGCAATCGGCAATCAGCCCGGCGGACGCATTGCGATACAGGCTCATTGCAACGACGCGGAAGAAGTACTGATTGAGATAAAAAACAATGGCCCTGCTATCCCTCCTGAATTTGCGGAACATATATTCATCCCTTTCTTTACGACCAAAGAAAGAGGAAGCGGAATCGGACTAAGCATCTCCCGCCAGATTATGAGGCTTTCGGGTGGTAGCCTAACATTGATTCCGGATGATAAAGAGACTAAGTTCATATTAAAATTCAAATAACAGAGTAGCCTATGATACCCGTACTTATCAATAATCCGTTATTCCGGGGAATAACTCCGGAAAAACTATCCGCCAATCTGGAAGAAATAAGTTTCCACACCCGTTCTTATAAGAAAGGGGAAATTCTGGCACGGCAGGGGGATGTATGCAACCGCCTCGTCATTCTGACCAAAGGCAGTGTTCGCGGAGAAATGATAGACTATTCCGGAAGATTAATAAAGGTAGAAGATATTGCCGCCCCCAGAGCGATTGCCCCGCTTTTTCTGTTTGGCGAAGAAAATCGTTATCCGGTGGAGGTGACAGCCAACGAACCGACAGAGGTTATAGAAATTCCTAAAACAAGTGTTCTGGAATTGTTCCGCAAGAACGAGCAGTTTCTCGAAAATTATATGAACCTTTCTGCCAACTACGCACGGACTTTATCCGACAAGCTCTTTTTCATGTCTTTCAAGACTATCAGGCAGAAGATTGCTTCTTATTTACTTCGCCTATATAAGCAGCAACAACAGTTACATATCACCCTCGACCGATCGCAACAGGAATTAAGTGATTATTTCGGAGTATCCCGTCCTTCGTTGGCACGCGAATTGGCACACATGCAGGAAGACGGATTACTCACTGCCGACCGGAAACAGATCACTATCCTTCAAAAAGAAGAGCTTGTCCGGCTTATCCAATAGAGTTTGCCGGTATCCACAAAAAAATATTCATTGTTGTAACATTAGTTACAGAACTGCCCGCAACCTTTGCGCTACATTTGCGTTCATTAATCAAGAAGACTAATTAAAACGTAAATGTTATGAGTATGTTCTGTTATCAATGTCAAGAAACCGCAATGGGTACAGGTTGTACCTTAAAAGGAGTATGCGGTAAAACATCCGAAGTGGCTAACCTGCAAGACCTGTTGCTCTTTGTAATACGTGGAATTGCCGTGTACAACGAACACCTGCGTAAAGAAGGACATTCCTCCGAAGAAGCGGACAAATTTATCTATGATTCTCTCTTTATCACTATTACCAATGCCAACTTTGACAAAGCAGCCATTATTGGGAAAATAAAGGAAGGACTACGCTTGAAAAAAGAACTGGGCGGTAAGGTTTCTATCAAAAACGCTCCCGACGAATGTCTTTGGAACGGCAATGAAGATGAATTTGAAGAAAAGGCTAAAACAGTGGGGGTGCTTCGCACACCAGACGAAGACATCCGTTCGTTAAAAGAACTGGTGCACTACGGACTGAAAGGAATGGCAGCCTATGTAGAGCACGCACATAACCTGGGTTACCAGTCACCGGAAATCTTCGCCTTCATGCAACATGCATTAGCTGAACTGACCCGCAATGATATAACTATGGAAGAACTGGTTCAACTTACACTGGAGACAGGTCAACATGGGGTGTCTGCCATGGCACAACTGGATACTGCCAATACAAGCAGTTACGGCAATCCCGAAATTACCGAAGTCAATATCGGTGTACGCAACAATCCGGGTATCCTTATCAGCGGGCATGACCTGAAAGACCTCGAAGAACTGCTGGAACAAACGGAAGGTACGGGAATAGACATCTATACTCACAGCGAAATGCTTCCGGCCCATTACTATCCCCAACTAAAGAAATACAAACATCTGGCAGGAAACTACGGGAATGCCTGGTGGAAACAAAAGGAGGAGTTTGAAAGTTTCAACGGGCCGATTCTGTTTACAAGCAACTGCATTGTTCCTCCACGTTCCAACGCCAGCTACAAGGATCGTATCTATGTCACCGGCGCTTGCGGACTGGAAGGAGCACATTATATCCCGGAACGTAAGGACGGAAAACCAAAAGATTTCTCTGCACTGATTGCCCACGCCAAGCAATGCCAGCCACCGGTAGCAATAGAAAACGGTACTCTTATCGGCGGGTTTGCCCATGCGCAAGTGACGGCTTTGGCAGACAAAGTAGTAGAAGCTGTAAAGAGCGGTGCGATTCGTAAGTTCTTTGTCATGGCAGGATGCGACGGACGTATGAAGAGTCGTGAATATTACACAGAGTTTGCCCGGAAACTTCCGAACGATACGGTTATCCTGACAGCCGGATGTGCAAAATACAGATACAACAAGTTGTCTTTAGGTGATATCAACGGTATTCCCCGTGTACTGGATGCAGGACAGTGTAACGACAGTTATTCACTAGCCGTCATTGCCCTGAAACTGAAAGAAATCTTCGGTTTGGATGATGTAAACAAGTTGCCTATTGTATATAACATTGCTTGGTATGAACAGAAAGCCGTTATCGTATTGCTGGCCTTATTAGCTTTGGGAGTGAAAAACATTCATCTGGGTCCTACCCTCCCCGCTTTCCTTTTTCCGAACGTAAAGAATGTGTTGATAGAACAATTCGGAATCGGTGGTATCAGTTCGGTAGATGAAGATATTATGAAATTTCTGTCATAACTAATAGAACCTGAATCTTACATAAAGGCGCGGACAATGCAATGTTTTTGTATCGTCCGCGCCTGAAATTTATAGTAGAATCAACTTATTCTTTCCGGTCAGTCATTTCTCGGCAAAATCAAATTAAGGAGTACGCCTACCAAAGCTGCCAGTCCGATACCGGATAAAGAAAATTCCCCCCAGGTAAAAACAGCTCCGCCGATACCGACAGTCAATGTTAAAGATACGATGATAATATTCCTTGTACGACTCAAGTCAATACAATTATTTACCAGATTGGCTATACCCGCACAGGCTATTGTACCGAAGAGTAAAAGCATAATTCCACCCAACACTGCACTCGGAATTGATTTCAACAATGCACTGATCTTACCTATAACAGAAAATAAGATAGCAGAAAACGCGGCAATCCGGATTACCTGCGGATTAGTGATCTTCGTCAGAGACATGGCACCCGTTACTTCGGAATAAGTAGTTACAGGAGGGCCGCCTACCAGTCCGGCAAAAAAACAAGCCAGACCGTCTCCCAATAAAGTACGATGCAGACCGGGGTCTTTCACAAAATCTTTTCCGGCAACAGTGTTGACCACATATACATCACCAATATGCTCTATCACCGGAGCAATCGCTACCGGAATCATAAACAGCACCGGTTCCCACGAAAACTTAGGGAAAACAAATTGAGGCAAACCAATCCATGCCGCATCTCTGACACCGGATAAATCCAAATCATAGAAAAACCATGCGGCCAGATAACCTACTATAATCCCACAAAAGATAGGTATCAGCTTTAAAAGTCCTTTCGCTTTCATCGAAACAATAACCGCAGTAACCAACGACAACAAGGCCAGCACCCAGTTTTCTTTTGCCATATTCACACCGGTTCCCGCCAGAGACAGTCCAATCAGAATAATGACCGGACCTATGACAACCGGAGGAAACAATTTCTCAATTACCCTTATCCCCTGCCACTTGACAAGCGCACTCATTACAAAATAAACAAGCGCAACCCCTACCATGCCCGATAAAGTGCCGGGTAATCCGTAAAGTTCCGTCGCTTTTATGATAGGAGCAATAAAAGCAAAACTACTTCCCAAGAAAATAGGAACCTTCCCACGAGTGACAGCGTGAAAGATAAGAGTACCGATCCCGGCGGTAAATAAAGCAGTGGAAGGGTCGAGCCCGACCAATAACGGTACAAGAACCGTAGCTCCAAAGGCTACAAACAGGAATTGTACTCCCACTATCCCTTTCCTTAAAGGAGTAAGATTATTTGAATCCATAAGTATGATGTAGATTAATTGAGTGCAAAATTAATCTTTTTAGACAATTTAACTACCTTTTTTCACAAAAATACATCCAAAAAGCCCTTTAATTTGTTGTTAATAATGTGTAACTTCGCACGGTGAGAACGAATACGACAATTTTATAACTTAATAATATATTGCCTATGATATTTACAGCAGAAAACACCTTACTTATTGGTTCTATCTTACTTTTCGTCAGCATCGTTGTTGGAAAAACCGGATACCGCTTCGGAGTGCCCACTTTATTACTATTCCTTGTAGTAGGAATGCTATTTGGAAGTGACGGGCTCGGACTCCAGTTCCATGACGCCAAAGATGCACAATTCATTGGTATGGTTGCATTAAGCATCATCTTGTTTTCGGGAGGTATGGATACGAAGTTCAAAGAAATCAAACCCATTTTAGGACCAGGTATCGTGCTTTCTACCGTCGGAGTTTTACTCACTGCCCTTTTCACCGGATTGTTTATCTGGTGGCTATCCGGCATGAGTTGGACAAATATTTATCTGCCTATCACGACTTCATTGTTATTGGCAGCTACTATGTCGTCTACCGACTCGGCCTCCGTATTCGCTATCCTGCGTTCGCAGAAAATGAATCTGAAACATAACCTCCGCCCCATGTTGGAATTGGAAAGTGGTAGTAATGACCCTATGGCGTATATGCTGACCATTGTGCTGATACAGTTTATCCAATCGGCAGGTATGGGAGTCGGTGCTATTGTCGGTTCATTTGTCATTCAGTTTATGGTAGGTGCAGGTGCCGGATATGTACTCGGAAAGCTGGCTATCCGTATGCTGAACAAACTCAATATTGACAACCAGGCATTGTATCCGATATTATTGCTGGCTTTTGTATTCTTCACCTTTTCTATCACCGACTTGCTGAAAGGTAACGGCTACCTTGCCGTATACATCGCAGGTATCATGGTAGGAAACAATAAAATCATGCACCGCAAGGACATCTACACATTTATGGACGGATTGACCTGGCTGTTCCAAATCATCATGTTCCTTTGCCTCGGACTTCTCGTCAATCCGCACGAAATGCTGGAAGTAGCAGTAGTAGCCTTGTTGATCGGTGTCTTTATGATTCTCATCGGGCGTCCGTTAAGCGTGTTCCTCTGCCTGCTCCCTTTCCGGAAGATTACCATGAAATCACGGTTGTTCGTATCATGGGTAGGACTACGCGGTGCCGTACCTATCATCTTTGCCACCTATCCGGTAGTTGCAGGCGTGGAAGGTTCGAATATCATCTTTAATATCGTATTCTTCATTACCATTGTCTCGTTGGTTGTGCAGGGAACAACGATTTCTTTCGTTGCCCGCATGCTGAACCTCTCCAAACCACTGGAGAAAACAGGGAATGACTTTGGAGTGGAGCTCCCGGAAGAAATAGACTCCGACCTTAGCGACATGACCATTACCACGGAAATGCTGGAAGAAGCAGATACCTTGAAGGATATGAATCTTCCCAAAGGAACATTGGTTATGATAGTGAAACGCGGAGATGAGTTTTTAATTCCTAACGGAACACTGAAACTTCATGTAGGAGACAAGTTGCTCCTTATCTCCGAAAAATCAAAAGAGGAAGTGAACGAATCCGAATAAGGCGGGGGACGAAATATGTTCAAACATCCCCCGTTAATTAACCGTAAAACTTAATTGTAAAATTCGGTTTACATTAATGAAGTATTAATTTTGCGCAGTTTTAAACTAAATGTGCAAAAACGAATGGAACAAGAACATCAGTTCATCGACTATATTGAACAAAGCATTATCAAGAACTGGGATAAAGACTCTTTGACTGACTACAAAGGAATTACCCTCCAATATAAAGATGTGGCTCGTAAAATAGCTAAATTCCACATTGTTTTTGAAAGTGCCGGTATTCAGCCGGGAGACAAGATAGCAGTCTGCGGACGTAACAGTGCCCATTGGGCTGTCACTTTTTTGGCTACTATCACTTACGGAGCCGTAATTGTTCCTATTCTCCATGAATTTAAAGCGGATAATATCCATAATATTGTCAACCACTCCGAAGCCAAACTGCTTTTTGTCGGCGACCAGGCATGGGAAAACCTGAATGAAGACGCCATGCCCCTGTTGGAAGGAATCGCGTCACTCACCGATTTCTCATCATTGGTATCACGCAATGAAAAACTGACGTATGCTTTCGAACACCGGAATGCGATATACGGTCAACGTTACCCGAAGAATTTCCGCCCGGAGCATATCTGTTACCGGAAAGACAGGCCCGAGGAACTGGCTATTATCAACTATACTTCAGGAACCACAGGCTATTCAAAAGGTGTCATGCTCCCCTATCGCAGTATCTGGTCGAATGTGGCCTATTGTTTTGAAATGCTTCCCGTCAAACCGGGCGACCATATCGTTTCCATGCTTCCTATGGGACACGTTTTCGGTATGGTATACGATTTCTTATATGGCTTCTCCGCAGGTGCGCATATCTATTTCCTGACACGTATGCCGTCTCCGAAAATCATCTCACAATCTTTCTCGGAGATTAAGCCCAGAGTTATCTCTTGCGTACCTTTGATTGTAGAAAAGATTATCAAGAAAGATATCCTCCCTAAAGTGGATAGCAAAATCGGAAAGTTATTGCTCAAAGTACCTATCGTCAATGACAAAATCAAATCGTTGGCCCGCCAGGCAGCTATGGAAATCTTTGGAGGTAATTTCGACGAAATCATTATCGGCGGCGCTCCTTTCAATGCCGAAGTAGAAGCTTTTCTCAAAAAGATAGGTTTCCCCTACACCATTGCTTACGGCATGACAGAATGTGGTCCGATTATCTGCTCCAGCCGTTGGGATACATTGAAACTTGCTTCCTGCGGAAAGGCCACTACGCGAATGGAAGTCCGCATTGATTCCCCGGATCCTAAAACTCATGCCGGAGAGATTGTTTGCAGGGGAGCGAATATGATGCTCGGATATTATAAGAATCCGGAAGCTACCGCACAAATCATTGATGTAAACGGGTGGTTGCATACAGGAGATCTGGGCGTTATGGATGAAGAAGGTTATGTAACTGTTCGCGGACGTAGCAAGAATATGCTTCTCACTTCCAGCGGACAGAATATCTATCCGGAAGAGATAGAAAGCAAACTGAATAATATGCC
>OAWW01001241.1_pt1 | contig 14145 bp, 9 predicted proteins | sample 1517191 | NCBI WGS metagenome assembly OAWW01 (sample SAMEA2580253, study PRJEB22360) | human gut metagenome | biome: human gut; feature: human-associated habitat; material: faeces | place: Denmark | collected 2008/2010 | reverse complement strand
CCAACGTGGCCGAACTGCTGCAAAGCGTCGGCGGCGACGCGCTGGCGCCGGCAGCCGCAACAGGCGACACCGATACTGCAGGCGGCGACCGTAACTTCGCCGAATTCACCATCTAACCTGCCAAAAAGGGACAGGTTTATTTTGGCAGGCTCTATCTGGGCAAACGTTGAGACTGTAATGCAGCAAGCCGTTGCCAGCCGCGTTGAGAGATTCGTTTTTGAGAGGAGGCCCCGTGAACGCTTTTGACCGCTACGCCCCGTTTATCCAAGACTTCATCTACTCCCACGATTGGGAGAGCTTGCGCTCTATCCAGGTTGCGGCGGCAGATGCCATCTTTAACACGCAAGACAATGTGCTCCTGACGGCATCCACGGCTTCCGGCAAAACCGAGGCAGCCTTTTTTCCCATCCTGACCGAGTTTTGGGAGAGACCGCCCGCAAGCGTGGGCGCCCTCTACATTGGCCCCCTCAAGGCGCTCATCAATGACCAATTCGTCCGCCTCAACGACCTGTGCGAAGAAGCCGATATCCCTGTCTGGCACTGGCATGGCGATGTCTCGCAGTCGCACAAGGCTAAGCTCATCAAAAAACCGAGCGGCATCTTGCAGATTACGCCCGAGTCACTCGAGGCGCTCCTGATCCATAAGCACATGGCGATCCCTCGTATATTCTGCGACCTGCGCTATGTGGTTATCGACGAAGTCCATTCGCTCATGCGCGGCGACCGTGGCGGGCAGACGCTCTGCCTTATCGAGCGACTCTCACGCATGGCCGGCGTACAGCCTCGCCGCATTGGCCTTTCCGCTACCATCGGCGACCCCGAGCGCACGGGCGCCTTTCTCTCACAGGGAACGGGACGCGGCTGCGTTATCCCCCGTTTTGAGGAACCGCGCCGCGTGTGGCGCATCTCCATGGAGCACTTCTACAACTCGGGTCCCCAGGCGCAGCAGCGAGGATTCGCGAGTACAGGTCCGCAGGAAGCCGAAGTGCTCGCATGCGAGCGCATCGAGGCGGCGGCACCCGCGGCACTGCCCGCCGGCGCCCAAGACATGCGTCACAGCGGACAGCTCACACAAGAGGAACGTCGTCAACGTCGTGAGCGGGCACGGGGCAAGGCCACACCCAAGGACCGTCGCACTTCCTCGGCCCCCGAGGGCGAAGTCGACATCCCCCGAGCACCCGAACAGGCATTACTCAACCCCACCGACACCGCGCCCGAAAACGCCGATCCCGGCATGGGCTATATCTTTGAACACACCCGCGGGCGCAAGTGCCTGGTCTTTGCCAACTCGCGCGAGGAGGCAGAGGCCGTGTGCTCCATGCTGCGCAGCTACTGCGAGAGCCGGCACGAGCCCGACCGTTTTCTCATCCACCATGGCAATCTTTCGGCATCGCTGCGCGAGACGGCCGAGGAACTCATGCGCGACGAGGAGCAGGCACAGACAACCGTCACCACCTCCACGCTGGAACTCGGTATCGATATCGGCCGTCTGGAGCGTGCGTTTCAGATCGACGCGCCGTTTACCGTCAGCTCCTTTTTGCAGCGAATGGGCCGCACGGGGCGCCGCGATCTTCCGCCCGAGATGTGGTTTGTCATGCGCGAGGAGGAACCCGAGCCGCGCACGATGATGCCCGAGACCATTCCGTGGAAGCTCCTGCAGGGCATCGCGCTCGTACAACTCTATCGCGAGGAAAAGTGGGTCGAGCCGCCCGAGCTCGATCGACTCCCCTACAGTCTGCTCTATCACCAGACTATGTCGACCCTCGCCAGCACCGGCGAGCTCACGCCGGCCGAACTTGCCCAGCGCGTGCTCACGCTCAGCTATTTCCACCGTGTCTCGGCAGACGATTACCGTGTGCTGCTACGTCACCTCATTAAGATCGACCATATCCAGGTCACCGAAGGTGGCGGGCTCATCGTGGGCCTCGCGGGCGAGCGCATCATTAACAACTTTAAGTTCTACGCCGTGTTCCAGGAAAACGAGGAGTTCACCGTTCGCAGCGAGTCGGCCGAGTTGGGCACGATCGTCAATCCGCCACCGCCCGGTGAGCGCATCGCCATCGCCGGACACTGCTGGATTGTCGAGGAAGTGGACTGGAAGCGTCATACCGTCTTTGCCACGCAGGTCAAAGGCCGTGTGCCGGCCTACTTTGGCGACTGCCCCGGTGACATCAATACACACGTACTCGAGCGTATGCGCAAGGCGCTCAACGAGCACGCGGCATATCCGTACCTTATGGGTAACGCGCGGGCCCGCTTGGCGCAGGCTCGCCATACGGCCAAGCTTTCGGGTGCGGGAACCAAGCCGCTCATTAACCTGGGAGGCGACACCTGGGTGCTCTTCCCCTGGCTGGGCAGTTACGCCTTTTTGGCGCTCGAACGCATGCTCAAGATTAAGTGTGCCGCGGAGCTGGGCCTTCGCGGACTCGACCCGTCACGCCCGTACTTTATGCAGTTTAAGATGAAGGCCGACGAGGAGACGTTCTTTGAGGTGCTCGCCGCCGAGGCCGAGAAGGACTTCAATCCTATCGAGCTCGTCTATCCCGGCGAGGTGCCTTACTTTGATCGCTACGACGAGTACGTTCCCGAAGAGCTCGTGCGCAAGGGCTTTGCCGAAGGCGTGCTCGACATAGAGGGCATGAAGCAGCGCGTTCTCGGCTGGCGCGACCACGCCTAAGACCAGTCTTTTTGGGACGGGGAGACCTATTTGTCGTGAAGGACGGTGCCGAGAAAGTCGGTGTCGAAGGGCACGGCTTCGGCAAAGGCGTAGTTGCCGTCGCTAGCGATGAGCAGGTAGTTTTCCTCGCCGCCGAACTTCGCATCGCCACATGGGACCACCCAGGCGTGGGCGAATACCTCGAGTGCCGTGGCAGCGCAATCGCGCAGGAACGTCACATCGCTCCCCTCGCTTGCGCTCACGATATTGGCAACGTAGACGCCACCGAAATTTAGGCTGCCCCGCACCAAACGCAACGCTTCAACCGTCGCCAGCTCGCGTACGGGCTCGGCACCGCCAAAGCAATCGCTCACGACCACGTCGTAGCGACGATGGCCCACACTCGTCACACCCAGATACGAGCGAGCCTCAGCAGTAATCACCCGCAAGCGGTCGCCCACCGTGCGCTCCAGCTCGTCCAGATAGAACCAACGACGCGCCAGACGCGTAATCTCTCCGTCATACTCGATGACGTCCATGCGCAAGCCCTCGTGCGACATCAGCGCGAACTTGGGATAGGCAAACCCGCCGCCGCCCAGCATCAGCATACGGTTGATACCGTGACCATAAGCGTCGCGCATCGCATCCTCGGCCTCAAACACGTCGTCAAACGCGCGATAGTACGCAAAGACGGGCTCCGCCCAGCGCTCGCCAACGTAACTCGCGCTTTGGTAGACGCCGCCTTGCACCAATACGCGGACTTCGTCACCGCTCTCGTCGTGCACGCGTTTCACACGCGCCAACCCATTGCGGGTTCGCGCAACTTGCAGACAGGCAGCACGAACAGCGACAGCGGCCGCACCAAGCGCCGCGGCTCCCAGAGCAACGCCGGCAACGACGCCGGCAGAAACACTCGGCTTGTTCATCTAGAGCTCCTTTTGCAGATAGAGTCCATGATCGTAAAAACCCAAATGGCGATAGTACTCGCGCGTACCAATCGCGCTGATCACGTTGACGCGCGCATAGCCGGCATCCCGGGCAATCTCGGACGCACGCTCTACGAGTAAACGCCCCAACCCGTGATGCTGCGCCGCCTGGCCCTGGTCGCCCACGCGTGCCGCCATGCCATACACGTGTACCTCGCGAATCATCGCCTCGTCCGGCGACGTCGGCAACTCGTCCGCATGCGCGGCAACAAACGAATGGTCGGGCAGCGACAACCGCAAAAAGCCCGCGATCTTGCCCTGCGGCGTCACCCACTGCAAAAAGCGCTCGTGCGTCACCGGCGTCTCGTACGCCACCTCCTCATCAAGAGAAAGCTCATCCAAGTCGGCACCCGCCGTACTGATCTCGCGATAGCGAATCTCGCGCACCGTCGCACCGTCACCCCGAGCAGCCAGGCGGTTCTCAACGAGCTGACGCAGGTTGGGTTTCTTGTTGCCCACCATAATGTCGTCGGAACTAAAGTCGCGGATCATGCGACTAATACGGCAGAACGCCGGCGTCACCACGATGTCATCGGCCAGCACGTCGAGCAGCTCCTCCTCGGTATAGGGGCGCCACTCGCCGAGCTCGTAGCAGCCCACCAGACGCGAGCCCTCGATGAGCGCACACGGGTAGACCTTGACCTCGTCGGGCATAAAGGCCCCTTCGGTCATAAAGCGCTCGTAGTCGCGCTTGTCCCCCTCGGGCGTGGCGCCCAGCAGGTTAAGCATAAAATGCGCATGGATCTTAAAGCCAAACAATCGTGCAAGCGAAAACGCCCGCTCGATCTGAGCCACCGAAATGCGACGCTCGTTGATATCGAGCAGGTGCTGGTCGAGACTCTGGATACCCATCTGAATCTTGGTGCAGCCCAGGCGGCGGATGAGCGTGAGGGCCTGCGGCGTTACGGCATCGGGGCGTGTCTCGATAACGAGCCCCACCACGCGATGCTTCGCCGTCTCGTTGATGCGCTGCTGACGCTCGAGCTCCTCCATCGTTGCCGTCTGCCACTCAGTGACCTCGCCCCACGGCGTACCGGGACCGTACAGACGACGCACCGCACGGTTATAGCCGCCCACGGCAGCATCCACACGCCCCTGCTCGTCGGCAACGCCGGCAGCAAGCTCGACCTCGTCTGTCGCAATGCCGGCGGCCCGATAGCGCTCGCGGCGCTCCGCCACCACCGGCGGCAGCGCATCGGCGGGCGCGTCATCGAGCAGGCGCTCTGCCTCGGCACGGCTGATGCCCGGACGCGCCAACATGGGGTTTGCCGCCACGCTCGCCACCGCATCATCATTGAGCGCCCGGAAGAGCTCCGACATAAACCATGCCTGATAGCCTTCCGGATAGTCGCTCCAAGTACCGCCAAGAACGATAAGCTCGATCTTGTCGGTTGCATGCCCCATTTGCGAAAGCGCGGTCAAACGAGCACTCACCTGCAAATACGGATCAAAGCAATTTTGCTCCGCACGGGCACACGCCGGCTCGGCATGCAGATAGCTTTTAGGCATGCGCAGATCGTTGGGGCAAAACAGGCAATCGCCCGAGCACGGCCAGGGCTTGGTGATGACGGTAATGGTCGCCACGCCCGAAGCCGTGCGGCGCGGCTTCATGCGCAGCACCTGCAGCAGTTGGCGTTCCAGATCGGAATCGACATTCCACGCAGCCCACCGAGCCGGCTCCTCACGTTTAACCCGCTGGTAGAACGGCAGCAGACGGCGCTTGGCCAAATCGCGTTTGTCGGCACCCTCACGGCGCGCCTCGGCATGTATCAGTTTGACGAGCGCCTTGTCGTCCACGGTCTCGCCGCGACGCAGGGCCTCAAGTATGTTCAAGATAATCTGTTCCATGCCCCCATTGTAAAGGCAAAGGCGCCGGAGCCGATCTCGGCTTCGGCGCCTTCATCAAACAGCGCGTCTATATCTTCGCCTAGGCTTTTGTCTGCCTCACTACTCCGAATCAAACGACATGTCGCCCGAATCGACTTCAAAACTATACACAGCAGACTTATCCCCGTTATCGAATTCAAGATTCAAAATGGTATCGCCGTCGTACCCAAGCGGAAGGAAATCGCTCTCGAAGTCGCCACTGCCCAAGGTGAGGCTCGCCTTAAAGCCCGTAGAGTTCGGAACCGTCATCTCCACATCGCCCGAGCCCACGCTCACGTCCATCGACTTCGCGGGGGCCTGGTAAAGCTCGAACGTCACATCGCCCGAACCGACCTCGGCGCTGAGCGCATCAGTCACGCTGCCCGTAAACTCTACATCTCCCGCACCCAGGAAAAGGTCGAAACCATCACAGGTGACACCGGCAATCTGCAGATCACCCGAGCCCACGTGCGCGTTGACTCCCTTCAGATGTTCGGCAACACGGCGCGGCAGCTCGACCGTAACTGAGCGATCGATTGCCTTACCGTCATCACTTCCAAACTGGGAAACCTTGAGCGTCGAGTCCTCGACAGATGCGATGTTTTGCGTCGCAGCCTTGGAGGCATCCATACCCTTGGCAACGCGCCCCCGCTCGATAACGCGAGCCTTGTTGCCATCAACAACCTTGACGTCCACCGAAGCCGCGGCGATATCGAAATCGAGGTAGCGAAATTGATCGGCATCAAAGGTCGCACTCGAAAGCTGCTGAGGCTGAGCGGAATATTTACCGCCATCGTTCATAAAATCGTCGTCGTCAACCACATCGTCCATACCGGACAAGCCGGATACAACATCGTCGAGATCCCACGGGCCATCAAAATGAATCAAAGTCCGCGAAACGCCAAAAACAAGCCCAACGATGAGCACAAACGCTCCGATGCCGACGCCCAAGCGTACCTTGGATTCATGCGAAAGCTTCATCATTCACCACCCTCTTTGGCAATCGGCTCAGCGGTAGTCGCGGTAGCCACGTCAGTATCAACCGGAGCGGAAACATTCTGAGCCCTAGCGACCGCCGATGCCGGACCAACCTGAATATCCCCGCGCGCCCAATCACCATCGAGCGCACGCGCTACCCAGTGATAGATGGGAATCGTAAAGAAGATCAGCGCGGCAAAGGGGCCGGCACCAAACAGGAACATCAGCAAAAAGAACAGTAGCCAGCACACGGCCCAATACGGGAACGACTGGAACGGGCCCTTCACCGGAGTCGAGCCAACTGCGCCGCCACTCGTCGCCTGCGCCGTAGCGGCATTGGCGGCCTGTGCACTCCAGCTTGCCGCTTGCGCCGCCTTGGCGGCGGCGTCACTCGCCTGTGTTGCCGCCTCGGTAGCTCGTGCCGCCGCCTCATGGGTGCGTGCGCGCTCTGCCGCCTCGGCCTCGCGCTGACGAGCGCGGTCCTCGTTCTCAAACTCGATATCGTCCTCAATCTCATCGCTCGGATTGAGCAGCTCGTCCAGACTCACACCATAGAGCTTGGCGAGCGAGATCAGGTTCTCGGTATCGGGCGAGCTCTCCGCACGCTCCCATTTACTGACCGCCTGGCGCGACAGCCCCAGCTTTCGCGCCAGCCCTTCTTGGCTAAAGCCCTTGCTGCGGCGAAGGTCGGCGAGCCGCTGCGCAGTTTCTACATTCATGGTTCCTCCTATGTGATGCCAGCCGTGCCGCCGGACCGCTTTTGTTCTTAAGGCGCCTTGCACAGTTAAAAATCTATCCGCCACCGCCAAAAGCATGCCACCTATTCTAGTGAGATTTTTGACAACCGCCGGTTGCGGGTACATATGAGCTGCGGAAATGTGTCCAAACAAAGCAATGGCACCTAGATCGGTTGTCCCCGTTGCGGCGTTAACGGTAGTATGGTCGTACTGTTAATTCCGCACCGCCAACGGAAGGAGTTCCGCGCCGTGAACCGCGATTTCGCCTCATCGCTCATCCAGCTCAACAATACGTTCTATCGCGAGCACTCCGCCTCCTTTTCCGATACGCGGCAGGCCCCGTGGCCCGGCTGGGTGCGCACCATGGACATCGCGCTCGGACAGCTCGACGTCGCCACGATCGAGCATCCCGTCCGCGTCTTCGATCTTGCCTGCGGCAATATGCGATTCGAGAACTTTGCCGCCGGCGGCGCACTTGCCGCCAAGGGCGTCGACGGCGCAAACCCCTCGGCAGATGCCAGTTGCCCGTTTGAGTTCTATGGTGTCGACTCGTGTCAAGATTTGGCTATCGATGCACATGGCCACGCGCTGCGCATTCCCAACCTGCACTTCCAGGAACTCGACGTGCTCGACGCCCTCATGAAGCTCAACCCCGCCGAAACACCCGACGTGCTTTTCGACGCCCCGCTCGCCGATATCTCGGTCTGCTTTGGCTTTATGCACCACGTGCCGTCGTGCGAGTACCGCGTACGCGTGCTCGACGCCCTGGTGCGGCAAACGCGCCCGGGCGGCATCATCGCCATCAGCTTTTGGGAGTTTATGAACGACGAGCGCATGGCGCGCAAGGCCGTTCGAGCCGAAGCCCGCGCCGAGCTCACCCCGCCGTTTGAGGGTTACGATTCCGCGCAGTTTGAAGCCGGCGACCACCTCATTGGCTGGCAAAACGACCGCCACGCCTACCGCTATTGCCATCACTTTGACGATCAGCAGATCACCGACCTGGTGCGCGGCGTCCGTACGTTCTACAAGAGCGGCGAGGTCCCCGTGCGCGAGCTTGAGCGCTTCCATGCCGACGGTCGCAGCGGCGAGCTCAATCGCTATGTGATTCTCAAGCGTCTGTAGGCACCGACGACTCGCCGCCGAGCCGCACCGCATCTTTCGGGCAAACTATGCCCACCCTTTTTCAACCCATTGACGGAACGTGCAGCTATGCGTTCCACACTTATGACCAAGGAGCCTCATGGGAGCCGTCCACGTTCGCACGCCTAAAAACTTTGTGCTCGAGGAGCGCCTGGAGCGCTACGCCGATGCGATTGAGACGAACCCCGAGGCCTATGCCGGAGATTGGCGCGAGGCCTGTGCGCCCGCAGGCGGCACGCCCTTCGAGCACCTTCACCTGGATCTTGGCTGCGGCAAGGGAACGTACCTTGTAGAGCGCGCGGTCCACGAGCCAAACACGCTCTTTATCGGTATGGACCAGGAGCCCATCTGCATCGCCTATGCCGCACAGAAAATCTGCGCGCAAGAGCTGTCCAATGCACTCGTCCTGCCCCGAGGCGCCGCATCGCTGCCGCAGCTGTTTGCCGCAGGCGAGCTCGATGCCATCACCATCAACTTTCCCACGCCGCAGCCCAAGGCCAAGTACGCCAAAAAACGACTCGTCCATGTCGACCATCTGATGCTCTACCGCCCGCTCTTTGCAGCCGGCGCCACCGTCACGCTGCGAACCGACAGCAAGCCATTGCGCGACTATGCCCTGGGGCAGTTTGCCGCGGCCGGCTACGACACACTTTGGGTAAGTGACGACGTTCGCCGCGACCATCCCGAGCATCCCGAGACCGAGTACGAGTGCCGCACGCGCGAGATGGGTGCCGCTGTCTATGGCATTTGTGCCACACCCGGCGCGCAGCCAACCGACGAACAGCTCGCGGCGGGCCGCGCGCAGGAGCAAAGCCTTGCCTGCTACCTGCCCGACAACCTCGATGAGCTCACCTATATACCTCTGGGCATGGAAGAGGCCGTCGAGAACTTTAGAAACCGCGCCCGCAAAGGCAAGAAGCGCCTGCCGCAAGAGTCCTAGGGGCTTCTGATGGTCGCGGCGTCAGTAAACAAGCGCAAATAGGCACCAGCGAACGGCCCTCAAGCCTAAGTGAGTAGACTTTTTTGCAATAGCCAAGCACATCCCGCATAGCGAAAACTAAAACCGCAGGTAGAACCCTTGCGCAAAAGCTATGTGCTCGCGACATTGCAAAAAGTCTACTCACTTAGCTAGCGACTACACTAAACGGCTGGGCAGAACGCCCATTTCCTGCATTTTCTCGCGCGCTGGCGCCCCGCGCCGACGCTACGCCATAATAGTTGGCGGACAATCGCGAGAGAAAGCAAACACATGGCACAGACCACGACAGATACCGCCGCCAGCACCATCTCCGGCGCCGGGGCCGCCAGCTCATTCTCGGGCGGCACGGGAACCGAAGCCGAATTCGGCTCGCTCGGCGCGCTCTCCCCCACCTGGTGGGAGCCCGAGGACGGCAGCGAGCCCGAACCATGGCTCACGTCCGATCAGGCCTTCGAACGCTTCTTTGAATGGACGAGCGATCGCGGCATTGAGCTGTGGGATCACCAAGAAGAAGCCCTCATGGACCTGGCCGCCGGCGATCACGTCATTTTGGGAACACCGACCGGATCGGGCAAGTCGCTTGTCGCGCTGGGCATGCTCTTTATGGGCATGGCACAGGGCAAGCGCTGCTACTACACGGCTCCTATCAAGGCTCTGGTCAGCGAAAAGTTCTTCGATCTGGTACAGGTACTCGGCCGCGATAACGTTGGCATGATCACCGGCGATACGCACATCAACACTAAGGCGCCCGTCATCTGCTGCACGGCCGAAATCCTTGCCAACGATGCACTGCGCGAGGGCGAGGGCGCCGACGTGGGCTGCGTGGCCATGGACGAGTTCCACTACTTTGCCGACCCCGACCGCGGCTGGGCATGGCAGGTGCCGCTGCTCACCCTGCCCCACACGCAGTTTATGCTCATGAGCGCCACGCTCGGCGATGTCACCGCGATCGCCGCCTCGCTCGAGGAACACACCGGCGCTGCTTGCGACTTGGTTGTCGACGCCCCGCGTCCTGTTCCGCTGAACTACGACTATGTGACGACCTCCCTCGAGGGCACCGTCGAGCTCGCTATGCGCCGCGGCGAGGCCCCGCTCTATATCGTGCACTTTAGCCAGGATGCCGCCCTTGCGACGGCACAGTCGCTCGCCAATTTTGGCATCGCCAGCAAGGAGCAGCGCGAGGCCATCAAAGAGGCGGCCAAGGGCACGAGCTTCTCGACGGCCTTTGGTAAGATTCTCAAACGCCTGCTTGGATGCGGCGTCGGCGTGCACCATGCTGGCATGTTGCCGCGCTATCGCCTGCTGGTCGAGCGCTTGGCGCAGCAGGGCCTGCTGCCCGTCATCTGCGGTACCGATACGCTCGGCGTCGGCATCAACGTGCCCATCCACACCGTGGTGCTCACCGCGCTCACCAAGTTCGACGGCTACAAGATGCGTCGCCTGCGCGCCCGTGAGTTCCATCAGATCGCTGGTCGCGCCGGCCGTTCGGGCTTCGATACCGAGGGCATGGTCATCGCCGAGGCCCCGGAGTACGAGATCGAGAACGCTAAGCTCATGGCCAAGGCGGGCGACGACCCCAAGAAGCTCCGCAAGATTAAAAAGAAAAAGGCCCCCGAGGGCTTTGTCACCTGGAACAAGCAGACCTTTGAGCGCCTGATCGAGACGCAGCCCGAGACGCTCAAGCCGCGCCTTCGCATCACACACTCCATGGTGATTAGCGTGGTCGAGCAGGGCGGCGATGCCCGAGCCCGCGTACACGACCTCATCGAAACGAGCCTGCAGACTCCCGAGGAAAAGGCCAAGCTCGAGGTTCGCGCCGACGAAATCTTCGCCACACTCATCGATTCCGGCGTCGTCGTTCGCACCGAGGTGCCGCCCGCGCCCGACGCTCCGGCTGACGCCGCGCCGGACATCGACTACGCGCTGACGGTCGATCTGCCCGAGGACTTCGCACTCGATCAGCCGCTCTCGCCGTTCTTGCTTGCCGCGTTGGAGCTGCTCGACCCCGAGAGCGAGACCTATACCATGGATCTGATCTCGATGGTCGAGGCAACGCTCGAGGATCCCAAGCAGGTATTGCGCGCACAGGAGCGCGCCGCGCGCGACCGCGCGATGGCCGAAATGAAGGCTGACGGCGTCGATTATGAGGAACGCCTGGAGCGCATCCAGGATGTCACCTACGAAAAGCCGCTCGAGGATTTGCTCGACGCCGCCTTTGACAAGTACTGCCAGGAAGTGCCCTGGGCAAACGACTACCAGCTCTCTCCCAAGAGCGTCCTGCGCGATATGCTGGAAAGCGCGAGCGATTTTAAGGGTTACATTCAAAAGCTCGGCATCGCCCGCTCCGAGGGCATTTTGCTGCGCTACCTAGCAGAGGCCTACCGTTCACTCGACCGCACCGTGCCCATCGAGAAGCGCGACGAGCGCCTGCGCGACATTATCTCGTGGCTGGGCTTTGTGGTGCGCTCGGTGGACTCGAGCCTGGTGGATGAGTGGGAGAACGCCGGCAACCCGGCAGCCCTCGATGCTGCGCCGCCGCAGGGCATCGACGAGGTCGTGGCGGACCGTCGCGGCTGCACGCTATTGGTGCGCAACGCGCTCTTCCGCCGCGTGACCCTTGCCGCCCGCGAGCACGTTCGCGACCTGGGCGAGCTCGACGACGACTGGGGTATGAGCGAGATCCGCTGGCAAAAAGCACTCGACGCTTACCACGAGCAGCACGAGGAAATCCTCACCGACGGAGATGCCCGCAGCGCCGCGATGTTTTCCATTGACGAGTCCGACGAGAAGACCGCGCACGTATGGCACGTGCACCAGATCTTTGCCGACGAGGATGGCGACCACGATTTTGGCATCATGGGCGATGTCGATCTGGACGCCACGCAAGACGGCGGCGAGGTCATCTTCAAAAAATACCGCGTCGGCTTTATCGAGGACCTGCTCGAGGACTAGCCGAACATACTGGAACGAAATGAAGCGGGGCCGCTGGCAATATAGCCAGCGGCCCCGCTTTTGCGCTATACGCTATGCCTTACTCGGCACCCTCGACCTCATACGAATCCGCCTCGGCTGGCTCATCGTTTGTCTCTGTCGCAGCCCCGCGCGCCTCGTCAAACGCGGCCTTCATGGTCTTGTTGCCCCACGTGAGCTTGCGAATGGTAAGATCGTCCGCCTTCTTGTTGGCTAGGCGCAGATTGTTCTCGGAGGACAGCAACGCCTCCTTGGTTTTCTGCAGATGGCTAATCGTCTTGTCGATCTCCTCGATCGCCGTTTGGAACTTGCGGCTCGCGATCTCGTAGTTGCGACCGAAATCATTCTTGAACTTCTCCATCTTGGCTTCGAAGTTCGTGACGTCGATATTCTGCTGTTTGTACTCCGCCAGTTCCTGCTTATAGCGCAGCGAACCCATGGCGGCGTTGCGAAGAAGCGTGATCATGGGAATAAAGAACTGTGGGCGAATCACGTACATCTTCTCGTAGCGATAGCTCACGTCCACGATGCCGGCGTTGTAAAGCTCGCTCTCGGGTTCGAGCAACGTGCAGAGCACCGCGTACTCACAGCCTTTCTGGCGACGATCGTGATCGAGTTTCTTAAAGAAGTCCTCGTTTTTATGCTTGATCGCAGTCTCGTCGTTCTCGTTTTTCATCTCGAACATAATCGAAATGACCTCGTTGCCGCTCGCGTCGCACTCGCGGAAGATAAAGTCGCCCTTGGTGCCCTCGGACGCATCGTTATCTTTCTCGAAGTACGCGTTAGGAAACGCCGTCATGCGCAGACGGTTAAACTCGGTCTCGCAGTGCTGCTCGAGCGACTCGCCCACCATCTTGGTGGACAGGCGGACCTTCATGTCCTTAAGGCGCTCAATCTCTTCGTCCTTGTAGCGAATCAGGTCATCGCTCGCGCGCTTGGCCTGCGCAAGCTCGAGCTCGTGTGCCGCCTTGACCTGTTCCTCGCGAGAATCGCGCACCGCCAGCTCGCTCGTCAGTTTGGCACGCGCCTCATCGCGCTCTCGCTCCGCCGCGGCGACCGCCTTCGACAGCTCCATTTTTGCAGAAAGTTCTTGCTCACGAAGCTGTGCACGAAGGCCCTCGGCCTCGCGCTCGGACTGAGTCTTAGCATTCGAGAACTTCTCACGCACTTCTGTCTGGTAATCGGAAAGCTTACGATTCGCTTCGTTTTGCGCAGCCTCGAGCTTACGCTGCGCCTCGGCCGCAGCAGTTGCGAGTGCCATTTCTTGAGCCTTATCTGCGGCGGCAAGCTTTGCCTGCAACCCCGCAATCTGAGCATCGCGCGCGGCGAGGTCATTTTGAGTCGCATTGCGTGCCGCCGCCTCGGCGAGTTTGGCTTCGTCATCCTTGCGCCCCAGCTGCGCACGCAAGTTGTCGATCTCGCGCTGCAGCTCGGCATTCTCCTTTTGAGCATCGGCGCGGGCCTCAACCGCCGCGCGCTGGCTTGCACTCTCGCGCTCTGCGGCAGCGCCCTCGAGCTTGGCGCGCAGCTCGGCAAGCTCGGCATCGCGCTTGGCAACCTCTTGTGCCAACTCCTGCGCCGCAGCGTTCTTCTGCTCGACAAGCTGAGCGTCGCGTTGAGACTCCGCCTCCTGCAGGGCAGACGCCGAACGCGAACGCTCAAGCTCCAGCGCCTGCTCGCCCTCGCGCTGGACTGCCTTCACACGCTCATCCAGGTCGCGCGAAAACTCGGCATCGCGTACTTGCTTGACGATATCCGCATAGCCAGACGCATCGACCTTAAACACTTCGCCGCAATGCGGGCACTTGATCTCGTTCATAGCAGCTCCTCGAT
>OAWW01001224.1_pt1 | contig 14460 bp, 10 predicted proteins | sample 1517191 | NCBI WGS metagenome assembly OAWW01 (sample SAMEA2580253, study PRJEB22360) | human gut metagenome | biome: human gut; feature: human-associated habitat; material: faeces | place: Denmark | collected 2008/2010 | reverse complement strand
GGATGGTTTGGCGGCTTTAAAGCCTTTAACAGTCCCTATTTCACCGCAACTCGTTGAGGCGGCGGGGTCCCACTGCGGCACTTGGGGACGTTCCTTTTGTGTCGGCAGTTGGGGACACTGCTTTGCTAGAAGATCTGGCGCAGGTCTCCGCGGTTGAGGGCTTCGTCGAAGAGGTGCTTGAACACCACGCTGCCGTGCAGGCCATCGTGCTCAAACTCGTTGGTCACCCAGGCATGCGAGTTGCCCACGCGGCTGAGCGTGTCGAGCTGCAGACCCGAATCCACGTACATGTCATCGAAGTACACGGCGGCCTGGAGCGGCACCTCGTTGCAGGCTAGACGCTGCGGGTCGTAGATCTTGTCCCAGCTGGTGTCTTCCATCAGCAGATCCATGGCGGGCTTGAAGGGCTTGAGCTCGGGCATCTGCTCAAACATCCACGGGAACATGGCCTCGCCGGTAAACATGAGCGGGCGCGCGAGCGTGTCGAACTCGGCGCGGTGTGCCTTCTCTTCTGCCGCGGCCCAGCGAATGGGCATGGTGTCGCCGTCGGCGTAGATGAACTCCTGCAGCGTCCAGTACAGCGGGTTTGTACGCGTGTTGGTGCGCTCGAAGGCGCGCATCAAAAAGCTGTCTGATACCGAGGAACCGCAGCTCAGCGTGCCGTCGCCATCAACAAACGCATGGTCGATGATCCAGTGCATGCGCTCAAAGCTCGGCTTCATGCCAAAATCGCTGCCCATGAGCTGTAGGCGCTCGACCGTCATCGGCGAGCCGTCGGGCAGCACGGGCTTCTGAGCCTCGAGCGTATCGGCCAGGGCTGCCACGCGCTCGACGTCAGCGGGATAGCGGTCATAATACTGCTGCGTCTTGGCGGCCATGCGCGGGAAGGTGTGCTCGTAGACCTCGCTGGCGCTCGCCGGCACGTGGGGGATGCCGCCGCAGGTAAAGCTTGCCGCCACGCCCTCGGGGAAGAGCGACAGATAACTCAACGTCAAAAAGCCGCCGTAGCTCTGCCCGAGTGTGACCCAGGGCTTGCCGCCAAAGCCCACCAGGCGCAGGTACTCAAAATCGCGCACGATGGAGCTGGCGAGGTGGCGCTTGAGGAAGTCAGCCTGCGAGCGTGCGGCATCGGAGCCGGCCGCCGTCGCGCGCTCGCCCAGTGCGGCAATCGTGCGCCCGTCTACACAGCTGCTGCGCCCGGTGCCGCGCTGGTCGGGAAGGACCACGCGGAAGTGCTTGACGGCCTCCTCGATCCAGCCGTCGCTTGTGGGCGACAGCGGACGCGGGCTCTCGCCGCCGGGGCCGCCCTGCAAAAACAGGAGCAGTGGCAGATCGTCGTTGATGCGGTCGGGCGCGCAAACCACGCGGTAGAAGAGCTTGATGCTCTCGGGCGCGCCGGCGATGGGTGCCGGCATAGCGCCGCGGCGCATGGTGCTGCCGACGGCCAGGAGCATCGGCTCCAGGCCGCGCCAGTCAAGGGGGACGTCGATGCTGTGGTCCTCGACATAAAGGCCGGGGACGTGGTACGAAGTGATGAGGGCCATGTGAGTCTTCCGTTCGTTGCGGTGTTTCGGGTTGACCAATTCTACCGCCGTGGGCGAGGCCATGCGCAAATCGGCTACCATGGTTGCAAACTTCTAGGAGAAAGGGCCGCCCATGTCGGTCGATATAGCCACGTATGTCCACGATCTTGCCGTTGCCGCCAAGGCAGCGTCGGCCTCGCTTGCCACGGCGAGCGATGAGCAGCGTCAGGAGGCCGTGCGCGCCATGGCCGCAGCACTGCGCAACGGTGTCGACTCCATCGTCGCCGCTAACGAGCTCGATATGTCCGCCGCGCGCGATGCGGGTACCTCGGCCGGACTGCTCGATCGCCTGCTGCTGACGCCCGAGCGCGTCGAGGGCATGGCCGCCGGCCTGGAAAAGCTCGCCGAGCTGCCCGATCCCGTGGGCCGCGTGCTCGACCACCGCGTGCTTGCAAGCGGCGTGGACCTGACCCGTGTGAGTGTGCCGCTGGGCCTGGTCGCTATGGTCTACGAGGCGCGCCCCAACGTGACGGCCGACGCTGCAGGCATCTGCATCCGTACCGGCAACGCCTGCATTCTGCGCGGCGGCTCGCTGGCCTATCACTCGTGTGCCATGATCGCCGAGCTGCTGGCCGATGCGCTCGAGGCCAAGGGCTTCCCGCGCGAGGCCGTCTCGATGATTGAGTCCACCGATCGCGAAGCCACCGGCGAGCTCATGAAGCTCCGCGGTATCGTCGACGTGCTCATTCCGCGCGGTGGTGCGGGCCTGATTCAGCGCTGCGTGCGCGAGTCGCTTGTGCCGGTGATCGAGACGGGCACGGGCAACTGCCACATCTACGTGCATGAATCCGCCGACTTTGATAAGGCGCTCAACATTATCGTCAATGCCAAGACCCAGCGCGTGGGCGTGTGCAATGCCGCCGAGTCGCTGCTGGTCGACCGTGCTGTTGCTGATCGCTTCCTGCCCGCAGTCGTTGCCGTGCTGCACGACCACGGCGTACTGATTCACGGCGACGAGGCCACGTGCGCCGCATGCGCCGACGCTGGGCTTGCCGAGGGCGACAACTACGTCGCCGCGACTGAGGAGGACTGGGGTCGCGAGTACCTGGCTCTCGAGATGAGCGTGAAGGTCGTGGCAAACGAGGACGAGGCCATCGCACACATCAATCGCTACGGCACGATGCACTCCGAGGCCATCGTTGCCGAGGACACGGATGCTTGCGAGTGCTTCCTCGATGCGGTCGATGCCTCGGCCGTGTACGCCAACGCCAGCACTCGCTTCACTGACGGCGGCGAGTTTGGCCTGGGCGCCGAGATCGGCATCTCGACCCAAAAACTCCACGCCCGTGGCCCCTTTGCCGCCGAGGCCCTCACCACCTACAAATACAAGCTCCGCGGCACCGGCCAGGTCCGTCCCTAACGCCCGCGCAAGAAAAACCACCACAAAGGTGCCTGTCCCCTTTGTGGCGGTTTTAGGTGGCGTGGGCGGTTAGGCCTGGAAGGTATCGCGGTCGGGGGCGAAGGACTGCATGGCCGCGATGGTGCGGTCAAAGAGCTCGGGGAGCTCCCAGCCCAACATCTCGGCGCCCTGCGAAATCACGTCGCGCGAGCAGCCGGCGGCAAAGCGTTTGTTCTTGAACTTCTTCTTGAGCGACTTGGTCGTAAAGTCCATAACGCTCTTGCTCGGGCGCATGATGACTGCAGCGCCGATCAGGCCGGTGAGCTCATCGCAGGCAAACAAGATCTTTTCCATCTGCAGCTCGGGCTTGGGCAGCGAGGTGTTGAAGTCGGACGTGTGCGTCTGGATGGCGCGAATGAGCTCGGGAGACGCACCTTCGCCCTCAAGAATCTCGGCAGCATAGATGGTGTGGTTCACGGGATCGTCCTCATGCTCCTCCCAATCCAGGTCGTGCAGCAGACCGACGATGCCCCAAAACTCCTCGTTCTCGGGGTCGAACTCGCGCGCAAAGTAGCGCATAGTGCCCTCGACCGTCTCGCCATGGGTGATGTGGAACGGGTCCTTGTTGTGCTCGTTGAGCAGTTCGAACGCGCGGTCGCGGGTGATTCCGGCGGTAAGCGGCTCTGCCATAAGAGACTCCTTGTGCTCGTGGGTATCGATAAGAATGAATACTACTAGAACAAGAAAACCACCACAAAGGTGCCTGTCCCCTTTGTGGTGGTTTTTGGCGCGGATGGGTTAGTTGAGGGCGGCTTGGGCTAGGCGGGCTTCGGCGGCCTCCTCGGTGACGCCCAAGGCCACGGCGAACTCCTCGATGGAGCGGCGCTTGGCCTCCTTGAGTACGCGCATGTAGTAGGAGCTGGGCTTTTTATCAGCTTCCTCGGCCTGGCGAATGCGGTGCATCATGGTCTTTGCCACGCGGACCGTCTCGGGCGCGCCCAGTTTGAGCTGCTGCTTAAAGTGTGTCTCCTCAAGCGAGCTGTTGCGCTCGGTAAAGGTGTCGCACTCAAGCTCGTCATAGTGGCTCAGCAAGTGCTCGGCATCTTGCTGAGAGATGGCGGCGTGCAGACGGTCGGCCTGCGCCACGGGGTACATGAGGATCGTCTGCGCATGTCCCTGCTTGGTCTCGAGCAGCAGCATGGGCTGCGGCGTGTCGTCCCTAAAACCGACGACGGTGCAGACTCCCTGGCCCGGATGAATGACGTGTTGACCGATTGAGAACATGCTACCTCCAACTTATACGAATTTACGTATGTCTAGAATAACACGCTGACGTGCGCAAACCCGTACTTTATGCAGGAAAATCACACAACTCTGATAGGTAAGAGTATTCGATAACAGACGTAGCTCATTCACACCTTTATGCATTTTCAACGCCTGCATAATCTGCAGGCAGACCGGCATCTTTGAGTGACTCCATACAAGCTGTAGTCATTTTTGTGCATATGCAATATCTATTAGCTTTACCCTGCGACAGTGCCCGTCGCTTGTGATAGAGTGCTACAAACTCTGGCTTTTGCCCTACGAGTGACCAAGAGCTCGGGGGCTTTAACACAAGGAGGATCTATGCCCGAGAAGATTGAAGAGCTGGTACGCGCTGCGCTTGCTGCGGCCCAGGAGGCCGGCGACCTTTCCGCATTTGAACTTGACGATTGCGCTATCGAGCGACCGGCTGACACTTCTCATGGCGAGTGGACCTCTACCATGGCCCTGAAGTCCGCCAAGCTGGCCCACTGCGCCCCGCGCAAGATCGCCGAGGCCATCGTTGCCCATATGCCCGAGGACCCCGCGATCGAGAAGGTCGAGATCGCAGGCCCCGGCTTCATCAACTTCTACCTCTCCGTTGCCGTCAAGAATGCCATCTTTGGCGAGGCCCGCGAGAAGGGTATGGACTTTGCTAAGTCCAACGTCGGTGGTGGCCTGAAGACCCAGGTCGAGTTCGTTTCCGCCAACCCCGTCGGCCCCATGCACATCGGCCACGGCCGCTGGGCCGCGCTGGGCGACTCGCTCTGCCGCGTCATGGACCACGCCGGTTACGACATCCAGCGTGAGTTCTACATCAACGACCACGGCTCTCAGATGAACACCTTCGGCAACTCCATCAGCACGCGCTATATGCAGCTTGCCGACATCATCGCCAAGCAGGGCGTGGATATCGACGAGGCTCACAAGCTGCTGATCGCCGACCGTGACGCCTTTGTTGCCGACGAGAACGACGAGCACCCCGAGACCCATCCGTATCAGGACAACTTTGCCGAGACCCTGGGCAAGGACTCCTACGGCGGCGACTACATCATCGATGAGGCTGCCGAGTTCTGGCGCACCGACGGCGATAAGTGGGTCGACGCCGACCCGCAGGAGCGTATGGAGAGCTTCCGCGAGCGTGGCTATGTGAAGATGGTCGACAACATGCGCGACCTCTGCCACGCCGTCAATTGCGACTTCGATCGTTGGTTCTCCGAGCGCTCGCTGTATGTGAAGGACACCGAGGGCGAGACCGCCGGCACCTCCGCCGTCGACCGCGCTTTTGAGAAGCTCGACAAGATGGGCTACCTCTACACCAAGGACGGCGCCCTGTGGTTCCGCTCCACCGACCTGGGCGATGACAAGGACCGCGTCCTGATCAAGTCCGACGGCGAGTACACCTACTTCGCCTCCGACGTCGCCTATCACTGGGATAAGTTCCAGCGCGTCGACCACGTCATCGACATCTGGGGCGCCGACCACCACGGCTACATCGAGCGCGTCCGCTGCGTCTGCGACGCTCTGGGTTACCCCGGCAAGTTTGAGGTTCTGCTGGGCCAGCTCGTCAACCTGCTGCGTAACGGCAAGCCCGTCCGTATGTCCAAGCGCAAGGGCACCATGGTGACCCTGCAGGAGCTCGTCGACGAGGTCGGCTCCGATGCCGCTCGCTACACGCTCATCTCCAAGAGCTCCAACCAGATGGTCGACTTCGATATCGAGGCCGTCAAGAAGCGCGACAACTCCAACCCGGTGTACTACGTGCAGTACGCTCACGCCCGCGTGTGCTCCATTCTGCGCCGTGCCGCCGACGTTACGCCCGAGCAGGCTGACGAGATGGGCATGAAGGCCGTCGCCGAGAAGGCCATCGGCGAGAACGTCGATTACTCGCTGCTGACCGACCCGACCGAGCTCGCCCTTTCGCGTAAGCTCAACGAGCTTACCGACCTCATCGCCAGCTGCGCTCGCGACCGCGCCCCGTTCCGTCTGACGCACTTTGCTGAGGAACTCGCCGGCGACTTCCACAGCTTCTACGCTGCCTGCCAGGTGCTGCCGAGCGAGGGCCGTCCCGTCGACCCCGAGCTTTCGCGCGCCCGTCTGGCCGCTTGCGACGCCGTCCGCGTGACGCTCGCTCTGGTGCTCACCCTCGTTGGCGTTTCCGCGCCCGAGCAGATGTAAGCTACGGGTCATTTGACCGTGTAGGTTCGGCTTTGCTGAGCCCTATAAGCCCGATCTCCATGCGGAGGTCGGGCTTTTTGCACAAACGCCGTCGTATTGACGAATTTGGGACTGCTGGAAATACGAAACTATGCCGGTTTACTACGATGAATTGAGAAATTCCAACCACGCCGGCTTTTCGCTAAAAAGTGCAAGGCATCTACCTGCGGTTTTAGTTCAACAAGTTTCGGAGTGGTCACGGTTGAGCGATTCATCGTAGTAATCCGGCATAGTTTTGGCGGAGGCGGTCTGATTTGTGAGTGGTAAACCAAAGAGTGTCACTTTTGACTAGTCGTTTAAGAACGTCCCCAATGACTAAGTTGCAGGTGGTTGCGGTTGTGTTACACTAACGCTGCGTATATGACGCAATCATCTCGATACAGATCAATGATGTCCGTCGGTATTTGACGGAACTAGACTGTTTAGCCGCCCTGAAGGTTTATGCAGGGAGCATGTGATCACAGGGCTTGAAAAGAAAGCTGAGCAAACACTGTGTCTGATCAACAGCAAGAAAACGAAATAACGACGACGCAAGCCGCTCCCGCTGCACCGGTTGCGTCGGACCAGGTCGCGGCGCCCGCGCAAGCCTCGGCTCCTGAGACGCCTAAGGCTGCTTCGACGCCTACGCCTGCAACGGCTGAGAAGGCCGTGCCTGCAACTGGTGAGGAGGCTGCTCCGGCAAAGCCCAAGCGCACGCGCCGCACGGCCAAGCCTGCCGCTGACGGCGAGGAAGCCACCAAGCCCAAGCGCCGTACCACGCGCACGACGCGCGCCAAGCGCACCGTTGCAGCTGATTCCTCGGCGCCGATTTCCGATGAGGTCGCGCAGGCACGTGCGTTGGCGCAGATTAGCGAGGCTCAGGTGGTGCGCGCACGCCGTCGTGCTGCCGAGCGCGAGGCCGCGGCTCTGACCGAGCTCGCAGCTCCGTCTGTGCTCGAGACGCCTGCCGCCACCGAGACGCCTGCCGCCGACCAGCACCGCGCACACGCCGTCGCACGGCTGCTAAGGCCGAGCAGGTTGCCGATCAGGTAACCCCCGAGCTCACCGAGGCTTCGGTCCGTTCCGCGGCAGGGGAGGGCACATCGCCTGTTGAGCCCGCTGCGCCTGTCGAGGCAAGCGAAGTTCCCGTTGTCGATCCGGCTTTGCGCCCGCACCGTCGCGGTCGCAAGCCCAAGGCCTTCGTCGAGGCAGAGAAGGCCGCAGCCGCAGCTGCAGCCGCTCGGGATGCTGCTGCGACCGCCGAGTCTGCAACCGCTGCCGACGCGCCCGTCCAAGATGCTACGACTTCCGAGGTCGTTTCTGCCGATGCCGAGCCCGCCGACGTCCGTCCCGGTCGCAGCCGTCGCACTGCTGCTAAGCGCACGTCCAAGGCCAAGGCTGCCAAGAAGGGTGCGTCCGAGGATTCCGCCGAGACGACCGTCGATGCATCGATTGATGCCGCCGAGCCCCAGGACGTCGAACGGCCTGCGTCCGAGAAGCCCAAGCGCGGTCGTAAGAAGTCCGCTAAGGCCAAGGCGTCCGAGCAGCAGGCTGATGTCGAAGCGCAAATCGATTCCGGCGCCGAGGGCAATGACGCCGCTGCGGCCAATGCCGACGCCGCCGCAACCGATGGCGCCGCGCCCGCCGAGGCCGAAGACGGCGCTCGCCCCAACCGTCGCCAGCACAAGCGCAACGACGAGCGCAATGAGCGCAAGGACGAGCGCAACAACGACCGTCGCAACCGCCAGCGCGATCGCAAACAGCGCAACAAGGAGCGCAACGCCGCCCCCACCGAGCCCACGCTTTCGCGTGAGGAGCTCGCTGCCATGAAGGTCGCCGAACTGCGCGAGAAGGCCAAAGAGTTCGAGATCGAGACGACCGGCAAGAAGAAAGCCGAGCTCGTCGAGGAGATCTACGTCACCGCCGCGAAGGCCGAGGGCTTCCGCGACATCAAGGGCATCCTGCAGATTCGTCCGGACAGCTCCGGTATCATCCATGCCCACGGTTACATGAAGTCCAACGACGACGCCTTCGTCCCCGCCTACCTCATCCGCTCCGCGCGTCTGCGCACGGGCGACGTCATCGAGGGCTCGCTTCGTCCTTCGCGCGGCGGCGACAAGCGCGCCGGCCTCGCCAAAATCACGACCGTCAACGGTCTAGACCCCGAGCAGATTCGCAACCGTCCTAAGTTCGGTGACCTCACCCCGGTCTATCCCAACGAGCCACTGCGCATGGAGCATGGCAAGGACTCCATTACCGGTCGCGCCATCGACATCGTGTCGCCGATCGGCAAGGGTCAGCGTGGCCTGATCGTGTCCCCGCCCAAGGCCGGCAAGACCACAATCCTCAAGAAGATCTGCCAGTCTATCTCGATTAACAACCCCGAGGTGCACCTCATCTGCCTGCTCGTCGACGAGCGCCCCGAAGAGGTTACCGATATGCAGCGTTCCATCAAGGGCGAGGTTGTGGCGTCGACCTTCGATATGCCCGCCGACAACCACACTCGTGTGGCAGAGCTCGTCATCGAGCGCGCCAAGCGCATCGTGGAGCTGGGCGGTGATGTTGTGGTGGTGCTCGACATAGACTGGCTTCTTGCCCCCGCCTACATCTTGGCGGCGCCCGCCTCGGGCCGCATCCTTTCGGGCGGCGTCGATTCGGCGGCCCTGTATCCGCCCAAGCGCTTCCTGGGCGCAGCCCGTAATATCGAGAACGGTGGCTCGCTCACCATCCTGGCCTCTGCCCTCATCGACACCGGTTCCAAGATGGACGAGGTCATCTTTGAGGAGTTCAAGGGCACCGGCAACATGGAGCTTAAGCTCGACCGCGACCTGGCCGATCGCCGCATCTTCCCGGCTATCGATCCCGTTGCCTCCGGTACGCGTAACGAGGACCTGTTGGTCGACGAGCAGATGCGTCCGTTTGTCTTTGGCCTGCGTCGCATTCTTGCCGGCATGAACAACACCGAGCGCGCGGCCGCATCGTTTATCAAGGGTCTTAAGGGCACCAACACCAACCAAGAGTTCCTGGTGCGTTCGGCCAAAAAGCACAGCGACTACGAGCAGACGTTCTAGGTTGTCATCCACGCGCGGCGATAGTCATCAATGCAATAAAGGGTCGGGGCTTTGAGCCTCGGCCCTTTTCCATATCGCCGCTCCGCGCTTATTTTTGACCATAAGACTGGCAAGCAGCAGGTTTCCCGTTTCAATCCGACATCGTCGCTTGCAATCGACAGGGCGGTTTCGCATAATAGCTTTTAAGCTTCGCGACGGAAAACGCAGATGAAACGAACCATATACCGTTGCTTTGGGGCATAGCCCCGCTTCATCTTCTCTCGCGCAGCCAACTGAATGATGCGATTTGGGTGCTGGAAGATGGGGAGAGCTCATGGCTTCTTCTGATGCAACACAACGAGCAGTCCTTGCCGGACTTTCGTGCGGGATCGGCCTTGCCGCTCCCGTGGTTATGTATGCCGCGACGCTGCCGTTTTCGTCTGTGAACGAGACGGTCGTGGCGGGTGCGGTTCCCTTCGCCGTGGGCGCAGTGGCGGGCGTGGGTATCTATGCCGCCTCGCTGGGTATCTCCGAGTATCGTGCGCAGCGTGAAGAGCGTCTGTTCCAGCCCGATGCCATGGGCGGTGCCGCCAATCTCAATCAGCATCAAAGCGAGTTCAAGACCGCCTCGATTCCAGCTCAGCAGCAGGATGCGACTCCTTACGCTGCGGCTTCTGCTTCTCAGGCTCAGGCGGAGCAGTCTACCTCGGCATTCCTTTCCGGCCTGACTGGTGCGTTCCAGCGCTGTCATGCCGATGATGGTGTCCCTACCATCGCTCGAGCCGCAGATGCTATGGACGAGGACGAGGCTTGGTCCATGATCGACAGTATGCTCGACGACGATTCGCCGGTGAGCTGCGACCCTGCACACTCGCGCGACGTCTATCAAGTCGCCATCGACGAGCTCACCAACGGCGGGCAGACCGGCTCCTTCAATCGCGACGACATCGCCGCCGCGGCACGCGCCGTGTCTGGCTCCCAGGCCGCCCCTGCGGGCAGCACGGCGGCTTTCGTGGCACTCGTCGCCAACGCGGCAGCCAATAACGCCTACATAGCATCTGTTCGGGTGCGCCCGCCCCCACGGCGCCAGCCAATAACGCCTACAGCGCTACCTCGGCGGACGCGAACGCTTCTGCCGACAATTCGTACGTTGATGAAGCCATGGCCGCGGACGAGGAGGCCGTTGCCGCCCGCCGTGCCGCCGAAAGCTCGCTTTGGGGCGCTCCTGCCCAGCAGCAGGCGGCTGAGGCTGCGCCGTACAACGCAAACCTCGCCAGCATGCCTATCATCTCCGGTGCTGCGGGCATCGATCTCGATGACCTCGATGAGCCTGCAGCCATCACCGCATCGATTGATGCCCAAGATCGCATCGACACCGCCGACCTTCCGGACGCCTCGCTCGAGGTTGATGTTCCCATGGCTGATTACTCGGGCCACGAGGACATGTGGGCCGCCGCCACCGCGATTCTGGATGAGATTGACGAGCCTGCTCCTGTTGCAGCCCCCGCTCCCGTCGCTGCCCCTCAGCCTGCTGCCCCCGCCTATGTCGGCCGTCACAGCGCTGTGTTCCCCGAGGATACCGCCCGTATCTCGCGCGAGAGCATCGAGCGGGCCGAGGCTATTGCCGCCGGCATTATGGAAAATCGTCGTCACGAGCGCGTCAATCAGATCCTCGAGGAAGAGATCGAGCGCCTGCAGTCCTCTACCGCCAAGCGTACGGGCCGTGCCTATCTGAGCGTTATCGAGGGCGGTACCGCCAGCTTCGCGCCGCTCCGCGCGGAGGCATAACTTCTGCATGGTTAAGATCAATCGAAAATGGGCGGTTGTAACCTGCCTGATGGCGCTCTTGATCTGGGGTAATTCGCTGGTTCCCGGCTCGGGGTCGGGCTCGCTGAGCCTGACGGTCATGGAAGCTATCCGCGGTTTCCTGCATGGCGTGGGACTTCCATATGAATGGGTGACCAACTTTGTTGTTCGCAAGTGCGCGCATTTTACCGAGTATATGGTGCTCGGCATCCTGGCAACGCACGCCTTTGATTTTGAGGGCCGGCGCACCTTTGACGTGCTGCTGCCCACGGCGGTGTTCCTGCTGCTGATTCCCTCGATCGACGAGACGATTCAGCTCTTTGTGCCGGGACGCGCCGGCATGATCACCGATGTGATGATCGACTGCTGTGGAGCGGCAACGGGCGTTGTGCTCCGATATCTCTTACGGTCGCTGATGTGCGCCAAAAAGGCCGCCTAGGACGTATTGTTTGGTCCTAGGCGGCCTTTTTTATTTGAGGGCTTATATGAGGCGTGGTGGCGTCGTTCCATTGGTCGGATTTGCTGGGCGCGCCACGCCCCGTGGGTGCGTCTGCTACTGAAGCGCCTGTGCGCCCAGGGCCAGGCAGCCCATAATGCCCTGCTTGCCCTCGAGGCTGTTGTTGACGATGTAGTTATCGATGTCGTTGACCTCGGGCGTGACGATATAGCCGTTGAGCATTTCGGCACACTTTTTGCGTGCGAGCGGCACGATGGGGGTGTGGTCGGCCACGCCGCCACCGATGATGATCTTTTGCGGCGCGTAGCACAGCGTGTAGGTCATGAGTGCCTGTGCCAGATAGCCGGCGAGCAGGTCCATGGCCTCCGGGTCATCGGCCATGTCTCCGGCGCTCTTGCCATCCCAGCGCTTTTTGACGCCGGGACCTGCGATGAGGCCCTCGAGGCAGTTGTCGTGGAAGGGGCAGGCGCTATGCTCGCCGATGGTGTCGCGCGGATCGCGCGTGACCAGGATGTGGCCGGCCTCGGGATGCATCATGCCATGCACGAGCTGGCCGCCCGAGAGCACACCGGCGCCCACGCCGGTGCCGATGGTCAGGTAGACCACATCGGTGAGGCCCTGGGCGCAACCAAACGTGACCTCGCCCAGGCAGGCGACATTGACGTCGGTGTCGTAGCCGCAGGGGACCTTGAGCTCGTTTTGGATGGTGCCCAGCAGGGTGAAGTAGCGCCATGCCGTTTTGGGCGTCTCCAAGATCTTGCCGTACTGGGGCGAGGCAGGGTTGACCGCGGTGGGGCCAAAGGCGCCGATGCCCAGGGCGGCGATGCCCTTGTCTGCAAACCATGCGTTGACGGCCTCGACGGTCTCCTGCGGGGTCGTGGTCGCGATCTGCTCGCGCTCCAGGACCGTACCGTCCGCATAGCCCGTGGCGCACACCATCTTGGTGCCGCCGGCCTCGAGCGCTCCGATAAGCTGTTGTTCTGCCATGGTATTCCTCCCTTTTGGACGAGTCGCTCCGTGACTAAAGTATAGCGCTCTAAACAAGTTAAGAAAGCGCTATAAAAAGAAGCCTCGCAACGTGGCGGGCGGTGCGAGGCTTCTTTGGTTGCTTTAGTTGCCGGGCCGTCCTTACCCGCGCGGCTTGATTTTATCACGTAGCGACTTGAGGTTCTCCAGTGCCGCGTTAAGCGTCTCGTCCCGCTTGGCAAAGTGGAAACGAATCAGATGGTTGACGGGCTCGCGGAAGAAGCTCGAGCCGGGCACGGCGCCCACGCCCACCTTGGATGCGAGGTCCTCGCAGAATTCGAGGTCGCTGTCATAGCCAAACTCAGAGATGTCCATCATGACGTAGTAGGCGCCCTGCGGCACGTTATGCTCAAGACCGATGCTATCGAGCCCCTGGCAGAACAGGTCGCGTTTGGCGGTGTAGAGGTCGAGGACCTCATCGTAATAGCTGTCGTCGAAGTTGAGGGCGGTGACAACGGCTTCCTGCAGGGGAGCGGCGGCACCCACGGTGAGAAAGTCGTGGACCTTCTTGATACGCTCGGTGATCCGGGCCGGGGCGATGGTGTAGCCCAAGCGCCAACCGGTGATGGAGTACGTCTTAGACAGCGAGCTGCAGCTGATGGTTCGTTCGAACATGCCGGGCAGCGTGGCCATATAGACGTGCTCGTGGGGCGCGTAGACGATGTGCTCGTATACCTCGTCGGTAATGCAGTAGGCGTCGTACTTTTTGCAGAGGTCGGCGATGAAGGTGAGCTCCTCGCGCGTAAAGACCTTGCCGCAAGGGTTGGAAGGGTTGCACAGGACGATGGCCTTGGGGTCGTTGTCGCGGAAGGCTGCCTCGAGCGCCTCGCGGTCAAAGTCGAATGTGGGCGGGTTGAGCGGCACATAGATGGGCTCGGCACCCGAGAGAATGGTGTCAGCGCCGTAGTTCTCGTAGAACGGCGAGAAGATGACGACCTTGTCTCCGGGGTTCGTAACCGTCATCATGGCGGCCATCATGGCCTCGGTGGAGCCGCAGGTGACTACGATATTCTCGTTGGGGTTTACCGGCATGCCCATAAAGTGCTCCTGTTTGGCGGCGAGCGCCTCGCGCATGGCCTGGGAGCCCCAGGTAATGGAGTACTGGTGATAGAGCGGCTTGGGGTCGGTCGCGATGGTGCTGAGGCTCTCGAGCAGCTGTGCCGGAGGATCGAAGTCAGGGAAGCCCTGCGAGAGGTTGACGGCACCGTACTTATTGGAGATGCGCGTCATGCGGCGGATGACCGAATCGGTAAACGTTGCCGTGCGATTGGAGAGTTCTTTCATGCTTGTCCTTTCGAGCATTTGCAGTGGGGCAAGTTTACTCCTATAAAACCGGTGGGAATTGCTCGAAACGCGCTCGAAAAACTCTTTTCAAAATTCTTGAAAATTGGGGCTTGCATCGCGTGGCGTTCCTTGCAATAATAGTCGAGCGCGAAGCGCACAGGACACGGTGGGTGTAGCTCAGTTGGCTAGAGCGACGGGTTGTGGTCCCGTAGGTCGAGGGTTCGAGTCCCTTTACCCACCCCAGTTCTTGCTTCGTGTTGATATCGGGTCGTTAGCTCAGTTGGTAGAGCAGGGGACTCTTAATCCCAAGGTCCAGGGTTCGACCCCCTGACGGCCCACCACACGATATCTCCTCTAAAGTCCGCCACAACGGACTTTAGCTTTGGGTCGTTAGCTCAGTTGGTAGAGCAGGGGACT
>OAWW01001217.1_pt1 | contig 14578 bp, 8 predicted proteins | sample 1517191 | NCBI WGS metagenome assembly OAWW01 (sample SAMEA2580253, study PRJEB22360) | human gut metagenome | biome: human gut; feature: human-associated habitat; material: faeces | place: Denmark | collected 2008/2010 | reverse complement strand
CTAAACTGTGCTGTAGTTCTACCTGTTTCCTCCTGATTTCTTGATGTAGATTAAACTATCTTGCAGGATTCTGATACACATTTTTAAGCCAATATTCAAAAGCCGGATCTTGGATTTCTATCGTATTGCCAGGCAATATATCGATCAAATCTTTTTCAAGTGTCGCTTTTTTCAAGTTTTTGATATTTGCTGAAGTTCCCAATTGATAGTGCTTCAAAATGTCTTTAGATGAGAAATTAACCACTCCATCGGCGACAGCTATCAAAAAGCTAATTTGACGGGAAGTCAAAGAATCTATTATATTGGTAAACAACAGGCTCAATTGACCGATCAAACTGTTGAACGCCTCATTGACAATAGCTTCCGAACACTCTTTTGATGTACGCAACCAAGTTTGCTGACTTAATTGCTGAGTATAATACGGATGGTTTTTCATTTTATCGGCAATCATACCAGATAATTCATCCGATATTTGCTTTCCGGTATCAGCAAATCGTTGGGAAATAAATGCAACCCAGTCTTTTCGTTCTATTTTTTGTAAGAATAAGATATCGCCAAATTTGTAAAAAGGCATACTGTAGTCATTGAAAATACTCAGTAACATATGACGTTTACTCCCATACAGGCAATAGCAAACAGATGTATGTGTCTGCCAATGAGCACGAAGTTTACGTTGAAAAGCAAGCGAATCTTCATATTCGTTGATATTTTGGAATTCATCAATGCAGACAATGATCTTTTTACCTTTATCTTTAGCGATCTGTTGTGGCAAATCTAATATCTCATCATAAGACAACCGGTTATCTTTAAAACCGATACCAAAAGATAATTCATAGCTCTGACTGCCTTCGGAAAGAGAAACAGTAGGTGCCATTCGGCTCAAATATTTTTTTACTCCTGCTACAAATTCCTCCCAAGCAGAGGTAGATACCCGCATTAAAGCATTAGCATAGGCCGTATAAAATTGTTCTTCCGTTCTACAATTAAAAATATCGACTTGACAGACCAGTGTATTCTTGTTCTCTTCTGACAAAAGTTTGGCACATTTATTTACCAAAGATGTTTTACCCCAGCGACGTGGAGATATAATAACGGTATTAATGAGATTCTTGAAGTTTTGTGTCAACAAAGCAACCTCATTTTTCCTGTCAGTAAAATTCAAGTCATCGGCAATACGTCCGTAAACAAATGGAGCCTCCATAGTACAATTTTTTATATCTAAACAAATGTAGCAACAATAGTTGGAAGGTGCAAATATGAAACTGGTTAATTTGAAATCGATTGATTTCAAATTAACCAGTTTCACGCACATTGACTAATAATAATGTAGGATATGGAGATCTTATATATAATAGTCACAAAAGAAAATAGGCTGTTATATAAGAATAACAGCCTATTTCTCATTTGAATATTATCCTGTTAGAAGTATCCTTCATTTTGTTTGATATTGGGATTTACATCTATTTCAGACTGTGGTATTGCCAAAATCGTGCGATAATCCTGATAACTCGGAGATATAAGATCGGTGTTGTTCAAGAAATGATATCCACCCTTACGAGTTACCGTAATCCCTAAACGCATGATGTCATAAAAACGATGACCTTCCATCACCAATTCTTTGCGTCTTTCTTTCAAGACCAATGCTTCGGTAGCAGTCACATCTGAAGCGGAAGGAATAGCACGTTTGATGATCGCATTCAAGTATTTATTTGCACTAGCCTGATCAGCAGAAGATTTTTTCAATGCAGCTTCAGCAGCAATCAAATAAATATCTGACAGACGGATTACACGAATATTGTTTACGGCCGTTTTACCATTGATCCCCGGATATTTGTTCATGTAAGTACGTCCTTCGACTGATGCTGCAGTTAGCAAATTACGACGGATGTCATCCGGGTTCTCGTTGATAAGATCTTCAAATTCTTTCGTGTTGGAAACAGCAGCATATCCTTTAGGATCGACTACATATCCAAACATTTCACGATCACCGGCATCCAAATCCGAAATTTCCAGATCGAATACAGATTCCGAAGAGTATCTTCCAGACCATGCTGCAACATAGTCTTCTGTTTTCAGCAAAGAATACGGAGAATTCTTGATTACATCTTCTGCATAAGAAAAAGCTTTATCCCAATCTCTTTTATATAGATTGACACGTGCCAGTAAACCTTTTACGGCCCAACTGTTGAAACGTCCGTCTTTTACTTCCGTCCCGATACATTTCAACGCTTCCTCCAAGTCGTTGATGACCATATCATACCCTTCTGCAACAGTTGAGCGACTGGGAAGATCATCTGCGCTCAAAACATTTTTTACCAATACTACACCCGGAGTAGCTCCATTTTCTACAAAATAAGGCTTTCCGTATGTAATCAGAAGGTTGAAGTGACATAAAGCACGAAGAGCTAAGGCTTCTCCTTTTGCATTATTAAGTTCATCTCCTGCAGGAAGGTCTCCTGTTTCAATTGCATTCAGCAATACATTCGCACGGTTGATAACGGCATACGGATAGCTCCATAAATTTTCCGGCGAGTTATTCTGACGGTGTATGAAACGATAATAAGTGTCGGTTCTTAACCCCCCGGAAGAGATTGTCTGTACGTCTTCCCCCCCCACTTCGGCGCGTGATACAAAATCACAACCATAATAGTTGGCACTCTTTAAACTGTAGTATGTTCCGTTAAGTGCTGTTTCCACATCTTGTAAAGTCGTGATAGCATCTGTGCTGACCAATGAATCTGAAGGGAAAGTTTCCAGATATCCATCACAAGATGTAAATGTCACTGAAGCTATTGCTACAGCAGCAAATATAGATTTTATATTTAGTCTATTCATCATTGTTATTATTTATAGTAAAACGAATTCCGGATTACAATCCGATTTCAATACCAAATGTTACTGATTTCAAGTTCGGTAATGCCCAAGTGGCCACACCATTGACCGGCTGTTCCGGATCAATATTCTTATAGGCGGCCCATGTCAGCAGGTTGTTACCGGAAGCGAAGATTCTGACATTTCTCATTCCAGCAGCCTGCATCCATTTTGACGGCAAATTATAAGATAATGTTACAGTCTTCAGGCGGAGATGGTTTGAACTCTTCATATGACGGGAACTTCCGTAACGAGCATATTGATAGCTATTGATACGTCTCGGAACATCTGTAATGTCACCCGGTTTTTGCCATCTGTCCAACTGCTGGATACCAATGGATTGATATGCAGTTTCACCATCTGTATCTGTGTACAGCAGCGCAGGATCATCCATGATATGTCCACCTAAAGAGAATGAAAATAAGGCGCTTAAATCCAAGCCCTTCCAAGAAAGGTTATTTCTCCATCCTCCGGTTACTTTAGGATCCGGTTTTCCGATAATAACACGTTGAGCCTGTGACGGATCTTTAGTCAATCCACGATTGATGGTTCCATCTTCGTTTTCAGTGTTCAATACCCACTGTTCTTCACCCGTTTGAGGATCAACGCCAGCCCATTCACGGCTCCACCAAGAATAATAAGATTCACCTTCTCTCAAGATGGAAGTTCCGCTAATGATGTCTTTTCCTCCATACAGTTTGCTGATCTTGTTTTTGTTATGAGATAGAACTATACCTGTAGACCATTTTACTGCTGTTTCATTGAATACGTCATAGTTCATATCCAATTCAATACCACGGTTATTCATGGCTCCTACGTTTTTCAATGTATTATTGAAACCAGTAGTCATTGAGACCGGAACATCTTGCAACAAGTCTTTTGTTTCACGATTATAGAAATCGAATGCTACACTTAAACGGCCGAACAGTCTGGCATCGAAACCGATATTGAAGTTCTCATTCTTTTCCCATCCCAGATCCGGATTAGGAATAGTCGTAGGAGCAGATCCCGGTTGATCCTGATAGTTAAAGCCATAACCGAACAAACTCAAATGTGAATAGAACTTAGAGGGTAAAGTACCATTTATACCATAAGAAACTCTTAGCTTCAAGTCATCAACATAAGTCAAATTTTTCATGAAAGCTTCCTGGCTCAATCTCCAAGCAGCAGAAACAGACCAGAAGTTACCCCAACGTGTGTTTGCTCCTAATCTTGAGCTACCATCACGGCGGTAATTTGCAGAAATGTAATATTTGTCGTCATAATCGTAATTTATACGAGAAAGCAAAGATAACAGATGATCTTCGCTATATCCGGATGAGGCTGTCATCGGTTCCGACGTATTACCAAGTTCTGGTAATTTATCGTGCGGATAGTTGGCGCCGACTGCTTGGACAAATTGTTCTTTTCTGTCGTCAACATCCCATCCGAGCAAAACATCTAGATTGTGCTTGTCGGCAAATGTGTTGGTATAATTCAATACCGTTGATGAATAGATGTTGTGGTGCTGATATGGATATTTGATCATCAAACCATTGTAAGCCTCACCGTTATTCGAATTCATCGGCCAGTAAGTTGTTGACTGGTTGTCGATAAAGTCATAGCTTATTGTTTCCTTGATTGTCAGCCCTTCGATTATTTTATAAGAAGCCCATAAGGAGTTGGTACTTCTAAGCACTTCGGATGTATTTTTATCCAATCCTTGATCCCTTAATGGGTTAGGCACATTTAATTGATCCAAGGGAAAACCTTCATAAAATGAACCGTCCTCATTATAAATAGGAAGGTTAGGGATTGCATACCAGTTTTTAACGAAATAGGCATTGGCATAAGCCGTTCCTTCCGAAGCCATTTCTGATTTTTGTTTTGAGAATGAGATATTAGCTCCCATCTGCATTTTCCCATCTTTTGATTTATGGGTTACGTTTACTCTACCGGTAAATCCTTCCATACCGGTGGTATTAATCATACCGTCTTCCGTTTTGTAGTTCAATGAAGCGAAGAAATTTGTCAGTTCACTACCTCCCTGTGCTGAAAACTCATAATTCTGGTTGAATGCACTTTTCTTGAATAATGCATCTTCCCAGTTTGAATAGTGATCTCTTAAAGGAGCGAAAGTATCTGCACCTTCTTGTGCGTAAGCTCTTGCTTCTTCTTCTGACATATCTTTGTATAAAATACCTTCATTGTAATATGCTTCATAGGTAAGTTCGTGCTGCTGTTCCCCTGAAACCGTTTCCCTGTTTTTAACAGCCCAGTCGGAAAAACCCCAGTTCGCTTTAAAATTGATCTGAGTTTTGCCTTCCTTACCTCTTTTCGTTGTAATAAGAATTACACCATTTGCAGCACGTGAACCATACAAAGAAGCAGCCGCAGCATCTTTCAAAACCGTGATATTTTCAATGTCGCTCGGATTGATTGAAGACATGATATTGAAAGCTTTTGAGTCATTGCTTACTCCAGATACGGCAATATCTCCGGAAATAACCGGTACACCATCGATTACATAAAGAGGTTCATTTGTGGCGTTCATAGAACCTGTTCCACGAATACGAATGCTTAAACCTGCACCAGGCTGTCCACTGCTCGAATTGTTGCGCCTTGCAAGGCTTGTTCAAAAGATGTAACAGGTACATCTTTTAATACTTTTTCCGCATTTACTGATGAAGCGGCTCCGGTAAAAGATGATTTCTTAGCAGTACCATACGCAACAACCATCACTTCGTCAAGCATTTGGTTATCTGCTGCCAACACAACATGTAATGTCGGTTTGATGCCGATTTCCTGAGATTTCATACCCACAAAAGAAACTACCAGAGTCTTTGCAGAACTTGGTACATCCAGAGAAAATGCACCGTTAAAATCTGTTACTGTACCTATAGTCGTACCTTTAACAACTATAGATGCACCAATGATGGGCTCGTTGTCTTCCGCCGAAATAACAGTACCTGTTACTTTCGTCGTCTGAGCGTTGGCCATCCCAATACCTAATAATAGGCAGAATAAAAGGAAAGTTAACCTTTTCATAGACACACTTTTTTTGTTTAACTTATAAATAACTAATTTGCACTATCTGTTTTTATACATATAAGCAATGTATAAATATTCCTAAGAGATGGCAAATGTAATAATAAATTTATTATAACAACTAAAAAACTAATAGGATTTTACAAAAATGGGGATGATAATTAACAAAAGATCATGTAAAATCGATATTTTAGATTGATCTCTCATGAAATCTCCTTGATTTCGCCTCCTTTAAAATTATCTATTTTTAACCTCTCGCCTAAGTACCGTTTTTGGACAATTCTGAAGGGTGAAAAAACGCCTCGGGTCTACAAGGGTAGAAAATAATTAAAGACTGTAGACACATTACCCGGAATCAGCCTGCTCTCTTAGGATAACTGATCCGCAACATAGCATAAACTATTCCGAAAGTCATAGTAAACTAATTCAAGACATACATCATATTATTCGTATGTAGTACTACCTATCGCAAATACATAGTACTACATAACGCCCATAGGTAGTACTACGTATAGGTAATAAGTAGTAACTACTAACAGATACTTTGTTATATGTTATCATTTAGTTCTTGGGGTGTTTTGACTTAGTTGATGGCATGAAACGACTTAGTTTACCAGTTGTCAAAGGAGCGATTTCAGATAGTGTCGGTATCTTTTGCATTGTTCTATATAAAATTCATATTCCACAAAGCTTGAACCGTAAATGATGATTTACAGGTAGTTTACATTTTCTTATATACATGAATAAATGGCTATTTATTCCACGAAACAAGTAGAAAATAAGTCATACTCTATTTTGTAAAAGAATTCTCGCTAATGTCTAAAAAAACAATATGTAGCTAATATATAAGACATTAACAAGATAACAATTTGATAGTCCTTCCACAACCAGTCTTTAAAAGACAATAAATAACATATTGATAATCATTTAATTGATGGATTATCAAGTTCTGCAAAGACTCTGGTAGTTTCTTTTGTGGGTATGAAAGCCCAGGAAATTGGGGTTAAGCCGAAAGTAAATGTGGTGTTGGAGGGGGATAATCAAATGCTTGATGAAGTGATGATTGTCGCTTATGGTACTGCCAAGAAAAGTGCTTTTACAGGATCTGCTGCAACAATTAAAAGCGAGAAAATCACCTCTCGTCAAACTTCGAACGTTACGAATGCTTTGAGTGGGCAGGTTGCTGGTGTACAGACAACGAGCAATAGTGGACAGCCGGGTAAAGATGCAGAGGTCCGGATTCGGGGTATCGGATCTATTTCTGCCAGCAATAAACCTTTATATGTAGTTGACGGTGTCCCCTATGACGGTGAGATTTCGGCGATCAGCACTTCTGATATCGAATCTATGACTGTATTGAAAGATGCTGCTTCTAATGCATTGTATGGCGCCCGTGGTGCTAATGGTGTAATTTTGATTACGACTAAAAAAGGTAAAAGTGGCGAAGCTCGTGTCAGTCTTGATGCAAAATGGGGTGTGAATAAACGAGGAGTACCTAATTATGAAACAATTAATGACCCTGCTAAATTTTATGAATTGAATTATTCTTCTATTTATAATGCAGACTTGAAAGGTTATGCCGCAGCTGGTGATCTGGCCGGTGCCAATGCATATGCTAATCAAGCTTTGCTTTCCGGAACTTATTTAGGATATCAAGTCTATTCTGTTCCGACAGGAGAACTGTTGATCGGTATGGATGGAAAATTGAATCCTAAAGCTACGCTTGGTTATTCCGATGGAACCTATTATTATATTCCGGATAATTGGTCGGATGAAATTTTCGAAAATAATGTTCGCCAGGAATATAATTTAAGCGTTAGCGGTGCTTCTGACAAAATGAACTATTATATGTCTGCTGGCTATCTGGATGATCAGGGTATCGTTCCTAATTCAGGTTTTCAACGTTATTCAGCTCGTTTGAAGGCGGATTATCAAGTGAAACCGTGGTTGAAGTTGGGTGCTAATGTTTCATTTACTCACTATGATAGCCGTGAGCAGGATACAGAAGGCGGAACTTCAAATGCGAACATATTTTATGCCTCTAATATTATGGGGGCGATATATCCGATGTATATCCGTGATGCACAGGGAAATATAATGACTGATAACCGTGGCTTCCAACGTTATGATTATGGAAAGAAAGGACAAGATACGAATGGATCTCGTAATACTATCCCTAATGCTAACCCGTTGGCCAGCTATATGTTGGACAAGATGAAATATTCCGGAGACGTAGTTAGTGGCAAATGGTTTGCAGATGTTGATATCTGGGGTGGCATCAAGGCCAAGGTGAATATTGGAGTGGATGCCAATAACGTTCGGAATACCGATATGGTGAATCCGTTCTATGGACAATATTCGGAAACGACAGGTGTCGGTGGTTTGATTTCTGTTTCAACCCAACGTACATTCAGTGTTAATCAGCAGTATTTATTGACATACAATAAAACGTTTGATGATGTACACAATCTGGATGTTTTAGCCGGTCATGAAAATTATAACTATAAATACCAATATTTGTATGGCCAGCGTGAAAAACTGTATAACCCGAATGTCCCGGAATTGGATAATGGTATTTCAAATCAGTATAATTCATCTTATTCAAAAGATTATGCGACTGAAGGTTGGTTGTTCCGCGTTCAGTATGATTATGATGGGAAATATTTCGGTTCGGCTTCTTTCCGTCGTGATGCTTCTTCTTGCTTCCATCCGGATAATCGTTGGGGCAACTTTTGGTCTGTCGGTGCAGGTTGGTTATTGAATAAAGAAGCTTTCCTGGAAAATCAAAGTTGGATTAATATGTTGAAGTTTAAAATCAGTTATGGTTTGCAGGGAAATGACAATTTGATGTATCAAGGTGGTTTGTATCGTAACTACTATCCGTATCAGGATCAGTTTACTTTGGCAAACAGTAATGGAGATTTCTCAACTTCTCTATATTATAAAGGAAATAAAGATATCACATGGGAAACTTCCCATAGTTTTAATACCGGTTTTGACTTTACGTTCTGGGGAGGCAAACTGAGTGGTTCTGCAGAGTACTTCTCTCGTAAGACTACGGATATGCTTTATTTCAAACCGGTTGCGGCTTCGATGGGATATTCCCGTTTTCCGGAAAATGTCGGTTCTATGGTGAACCGTGGTGTTGAAATCGATTTGAATTCGAATATTATCGAAACAAAAGATTTCTCATGGAGCGTAAATTTGAATTTGACTCATTTCAAAAACAAAGTGTTGGAGCTGGCGCCTGAGCTGAATGGCCAGATGATTGATGCAGGTCGTATCTATCGCGAAGATGAATCAATGTATCAGCTTTATTTACCGAAGTATGCCGGTGTAAATCCTGAAACGGGAGAAAGCCAGTGGGCTTTGTTGAAGCCGGATGCTGAGGGCAACACGGTTACGACTTCTTATTCCACTGCTACAGAAAACCGTTTTGCGACAGGAGATATCCTTCCTAAAGTATATGGAGGATTCGGTACAAGTTTTACGGCATACGGTTTTGACTTGTCGATCTCATTTGCCTATCAGCTAGGTGGCCGTATTTTAGACTACACATATCAGGAAATGATGAGCCCGGCTGCTACAGGTAGTGCTTTGCATAAAGACATGCTGAATGTATGGACTTCCGAGAACAAGAATACGGATGTTCCCCGTATGAATGTAAATGATAAATATACAAACCGGTTGTCCGATCGCTTTTTGACAAGCTCTGATTATCTGAGCCTTCAAAATATAACATTCGGCTATACTCTGCCGAAAAACCTGACTCGCAAATTACAGATTGAAGGCGTGCGTTTGTACTTTGTTGCAGATAACGTCGCATTGTTGACTGCCCGTAAGGGGCTGGATCCGCGTCAAGGTTATGTCGCTTCTGATAATGTTTATTCGCCGATCCGTACAATTTCGGGTGGTATATCATTGAATTTCTAATCCGTTAAATTGTTTTTGAATATGAAATTAACAAACAAATATATGATGTTCGCAATAGCCGCCCTGCTGCTGGCATCTTGCGATTTGGATAAATATCCTGAAGGTCAATATGTTTCTGACAATCAGAAAGAAGAAACGATCAAGGACAGACCAAATTTGGTCACGGCCGAAGTAAATGCCATGGCTGCTAAATTGAATGCTTACGGAACGATTTCCGATGATGTGACAACCTATCATAATGATTATGGAGTCCCGGCTGTCTCTATGGCGTTGGAGTCTGGAGGACAGGATCTTGTAGCACTGGTTACAGGATATAACTGGTTCAATACTTCTCAGAATTATTCAGACCGTGTTTATGACAGTTCTACAGATGAACTGATTTGGAAAACTTTTTATAATCATCTGAAGGCCGCAAATAGTGTATTGAGCTTGATTGATCCTGCTACAGAAGATGCTTCTTTGAAAATCTATCGTGGTCAGGCCTTGGCAGCTCGTGCATACGACTATTTGAATCTGGTTCAGATTTATCAGTTTACTTATGCAGGTCATGAAAATGCTTTGGCTGTTCCCATTGTAACGGAAAAGATGTCTGACGAAGAAATGCAGAACAATCCGCGTGCTACTGTCCAGCAGGTATATGATCAGATTATGAGCGATTTGAATCAGGCAGCAGAATTGTTGGCCGGTTTTGATAATGGAGCGAATAAAGACCAATTGGATGAAGCGGTCGTATATGGCTTGCGTGCCCGTGCCAATCTGTTGATGCAGAAATGGGCTGATGCAGCAAAAGATGCAGAAAGAGCTATTGCCGGCGGAACACCGCAATCATTGGCAGAAGTATCTACTCCGACATTTAATTCTGCTACTGCAAATTCTTGGTTATGGGGTGTCATGATCACTCCGGATAATGATGTTGTACAAACCGGTATTATAAACTGGCCTTCTCATTTGTGTTCTTTTACGGGGAACGGATATACTTCAGGTGTTCCTGACGGATACAGAAAAGTGAATACAGATTTATATGACCAGATTCCGGATACTGATATTCGTAAACAATGGTTTTTGTCTCCGGATAGCACATCTTCGTTGATAGACAACGAAACAATAGAAGGATCTTCTATTGTTGAGTATTTCGGTCTTGAACCATATGTAAATACTAAGTTCGGTGCTTATCAGAGTGTGTTTGGGAACACGACTAATGCTTCGGATTGGCCGTTGATGCGTGTGGAAGAAATGTATTTGATTAAAGCGGAAGCTGAAGCAATGAGTGGAAATCTGGCGGCAGGTAAATCTACATTGGAAAACTTCGTGCAAGCCTATCGCGACCCTTCTTTTGTTAGTAAAGCTACTTCGCCACAGCAATTTCAAGATGAAGTCTGGCTGCAGCGTCGTATGGAACTTTGGGGCGAAGGTCATTCGTTGTTCGACCTTTTACGCTTAAAGAAGCCGGTTATACGTAAAAATACGAATTATCATGCTTCCGTACAGTTTAATTTGGAGCCGGAATCCCAGATAATGATCTACCGTATTCCGCAATGTGAAATGGAGACCAATACAGGTATTTCTGATGCAGATAATAATCCGGCGGCTCCACAACCTGCTTTATAAAAGAAATAAGGTTTATATCCGGAAAAGGAATGAAGAGGCGTGTTCAAAAAACACGCCTCTTTTTTTGTCTCTGTCCGGGCTTTTGCAGGATAGCTTTGCTGATAGTTGTTCTTCTATTGAAACACGAAATATAACAAACTTTTAGTTTGTCTCATACGAAACAAAGAACTTATTATTGTTCCTTCGTGTTCTCATTCAGAAAATAATGTATATCATGGAAAAAGTTATTTACAATCTGGTGTTCAATCGGAAAAAGCGGTTGAATGCAGAAGGAAAGGCTTTGATTCAGGTAGAGGCTTACCTGAATAGGCAAAAGAAGTATTTCTCAACGAAAATCTATGTTAAGCCCACACAATGGGATAGCAAGAGAAAAGCTGTGAGGAACCATCCCAATATGGATGAACTCAATCAGTACATTGAGGATTATATTACTTATTTGGAACGGATCGAATTAGATATGGTCCAAAGCGGACGTCCGTTTTCTTTGAAGTATTTGAGGGAAAGGGGAGATTTTGAATCCGTCTCTTCCTCTTTTGTCTCTTTTATGAAAAATGAGATCAATCATAGTAACTTAAGACTTTCCACATTGAAGAACCATTTATCCACTTTGCAGGTTTTGTGCCAGTATCAGCCACAAGTCTCTTTTGATGATCTTACCTTTAATTTCCTTTGTGGTTTTGAACATTTTCTTCTTGAGCAAAAGTACCACCGGAATACGATTGCCAAGCATATGAAGCATCTGAAAAGATATGTCAACCTGGCGATTAATAAGGATTTGTTTGAATTGCAGAAATATCCTTTTCGTAAGTATAAGATTAAATATATGGAGAGCAAGCGTGGTCATCTGACACCTGAGGAATTGGGAAGGTTGGAGAATATCGCTCCTAAATTGCAACGAACGCTCAGACGGACGCTTGATATGTTCCTTTTCAGCTGCTATACCGGGCTGCGCTTTTCCGATATTGTCAATATACGACCGGATAATTTTCATCTGATCGATGATAAGTTATGGCTGGTCTATTCATCGGTCAAGACGGATGTGAACGTCCGGCTTCCTTTGTTTCTGCTATTCGACGGAAAAGCTCTTGCTGTTTATGAACGCTATTGCAAGCGTTATTCAAGAACGTTGTTTGGAGTTTCTGTTTCGGCAAACTCGAATGTGAATAAACAGTTGAAAAGGATTTGCCGGCTGGCGGAAATAGATAAAAGGTTGTCTTTCCACATGGCACGCCATACCAACGCTACCTTATTATTATATAATGGAGCGAATATCACGACAGTCCAGAAGTTGCTGGGGCATAAAAGTGTACGGACAACGGAAATCTACAGTGATATTATGGATATGACTGTTATACGTGATCTGGAAAATATCACATTGAAATAAAATAAGGTAATAGATACGGGGGGCAGTGCATTCTCTGATACACACTGCCCTGATCTTTCATGATTTTATTCAGTGCCCAAGAGTTGTAAATATGACAAAATGTTATCTCATTATGGTTTTTATAGGTGTGTGCTGCCGTGTGTGCTTACTTTTTATCATATTTTCTGTTGTCAAACATTAAAATAGCCTTGAATTTTTACTGTATTTATACTTTGAAAAGTAAATAAATATGCGACTTTTGTTGGCATGATGAGTCAACCGTTAGCAGAGAGATTACGTCCGAAAACGTTGGACGATTATATCGGGCAGAAACACCTGGTTGGTCCGGGGGCTGTCCTTAGAAAGATGATTGATGCGGGTCGTGTCCCCTCTTTTATATTGTGGGGACCTCCGGGAGTAGGAAAGACTACGCTGGCGCAGATTATTTCGAATAAGCTGGAAGCTCCGTTCTACACGTTGAGCGCAATCAGTTCAGGAGTGAAAGATGTGCGGGAAGTGATAGAAAAGGCAAAAGGCAATCGCTTTTTCAATACCGTTTCACCGATCCTGTTTATTGACGAAATACATCGCTTTAGCAAGTCGCAGCAGGATTCCCTGCTTAATGCTGTAGAGACAGGTGTGGTAACCTTGATCGGAGCCACGACAGAGAATCCCTCGTTCGAGGTCATCCGTCCGTTGCTTTCCCGCTGCCAGGTATATGTTTTGAAATCATTGGAGAAAGCTGATCTGTTGACCTTGTTGAATAAGGCGGTTACCGAAGATATCATATTGAAGGATATGAATATCGTGTTGGCCGAGACGGACGCCATGTTGCGTTATTCCGGTGGCGATGCACGGAAACTGCTGAATATCCTGGAGCTTGTCGTTGCTGCGGAAGAAGGAAATGAAAAGATTGAAATAACAGATGAAAAGGTGGTGGAGCGCTTGCAGGAAAATCCGGCGGCGTACGATAAAGGAGGGGAGATGCATTATGACATCATATCCGCTTTTATCAAATCCATTCGCGGAAGTGATCCGGATGCCGCTGTCTATTGGCTGGCTCGTATGGTTGCCGGTGGCGAAGATCCGGAATTTATAGCCCGCCGTCTGGTTATTTCAGCATCGGAAGATATCGGATTAGCGAATCCGAATGCTCTGTTGTTGGCAAATGCCTGTTTTGATGCCTTGAAGAAAATCGGCTGGCCTGAAGGACGGATCATTTTGGCGGAAACGACCGTTTATCTGGCATGCAGTCCTAAAAGCAATTCGGCTTATATGGCGATTAATGATGCGTTAGAGTTGGTGAACCGTACAGGAAACTTGCCTGTTCCCCTTCATTTGCGAAATGCACCGACAAAATTGATGGCGGAGCTGAATTACGGAAAAGATTACAAATATGCGCACGATTATGAAAATCATTTTGTCAAGCAAGAGTTCCTTCCAAAGGAGATTTTAAACGAACGGCTGTGGAAAGGACAGGAAAATCCGTCCGAACACAAACTAATTGAACAGATGAGGCGTTTGTGGGGGGATAGATATCAGAATTGACAATTGATAATAGACAATTGGCAATTGGGGAATAAGTGTAATTGATAAAGATAATTATCATGTCGTTTTGCTAATAATTATCAATCGTCGATTGTCAATTGTCAATTTATTTTGTACATTAGCCGCCTGTTTTTGGGAAATTAGTTACTTAAATTATATTTAACATTAAAAAAACATTGGTATGAAGAAGCACAATTTTTATGCAGGTCCTTCTATCTTGAGCGAGTA
>OAWW01001199.1_pt1 | contig 14881 bp, 10 predicted proteins | sample 1517191 | NCBI WGS metagenome assembly OAWW01 (sample SAMEA2580253, study PRJEB22360) | human gut metagenome | biome: human gut; feature: human-associated habitat; material: faeces | place: Denmark | collected 2008/2010 | reverse complement strand
TATCAGTCAGAAATGGGAATTTTAAAAGAAGAAAATCAGACACTGCTGGAATGCGTGAAAGAAACGATTGAAAAATCTGAAAAATGTATGCAGGAAGTTGCGGGGTATGTTCCGGAATATGCATCGGATATGCTCTCTCAGATTGATTCCAAGCGAAAAAGAGAAACGGCAGTTATTGATCACAACATGGCCATGGTAGCTTTTTTTGTTCCGCTGATGGGGGAAATTCAGAGTACGCAGACGAAGATATTTACGGAGACAATCGTGGAGATATGGAATCAGAAGGTGCCTGGCAGCAAAATCGGACACTCGGATGCTGCAAGTATTGAGAATGGGTTTAAAAAAGGAGTTTTCTGTTATATTACAACTGCTGTCTGTAAGAGTCTGAACAAGCCGGATGACTGCTATGAACTGAATCTTTTGAGAGAATACAGAGATCAGTACCTGATGAGGACAAAGGATGGAGAGATTCTTGTAAAAGAGTATTATAATATTGCTCCGACAATCGTAAAGCGGATTGACCGCAGTCCGGACGCATCAGAAATTTATGCGGATATCTGGGAAAAGTATTTAAAGCCGTGTGTACGCCTGATTGAAGCGGGCGAACAAGAAGAATGCAGAGAATTGTACACAAAGATGGTTCGTTCTCTGGAGAAGAAATATTTGTATTCAGTAGGAGGAGAGAAAAATGAGTAATTACAAGACAGAGACAAAATGTATACAATCCGGATATGAACCGGGTAATGGAGAGGCGAGAGTTCTTCCTATTTATCAGAGTACAACATTTCGATATACAAGCAGTGAACAGATGGGGCGTTTGTTTGACTTAGAGGAGTCCGGTTATTTTTATACCAGACTTCAGAATCCGACCAATGATGCGGTTGCTGCAAAAATCTGTGATCTGGAAGGCGGAGTGGCAGCAATGCTGACATCATCCGGACAGGCAGCTAATTTCTATGCGATTATGAATATCGTGGAAGCGGGAGATCATATTGTCTGTGCATCTGCTCTTTACGGAGGTACCTACAATCTGTATGCCCATACGATCAAAAAAATGGGTGTAGAAGCTACGTTTGTAGATCCTGAGTGTACGCAGGAAGAGCTGGATGCAGCATTTCAGGAAAATACAAAAGCAGTATTTGGAGAGACGATCGCCAATCCGGCCCTCGTTGTTCTGGATCTGGAAAAATTCGCAAATGCCGCACATGCACATGGGGTGCCGTTTATTGTGGATAATACATTTGCAACACCGATCAATTGCCGTCCGTTTGAATGGGGCGCGGATATTGTGACACATTCTACTACAAAATATATGGACGGACATGCCGCTTGTGTGGGCGGTGCGATCGTGGACAGCGGAAATTTTGACTGGGAAGTACACAAAGAAAAATTCCCGGGACTGACAACTCCGGATGAGACGTATCATGGAATTGTATATACAGAAAAATTTGGCAAAGGTGCGTATATTACAAAGGCAACTGCACAGCTGATGAGAGATCTCGGCTCTATCCAGTCACCGCAGAATGCATTTCTGTTAAACATCGGACTGGAGACACTGCATTTAAGAGTGCCGCGCCACTGTGAAAATGCAGTTAAGGTGGCAGAGTATCTGAAAAATCATGAGAAGGTGGCATGGGTGCGCTGTCCATCACTTCCGGGAGACAAATATTATGATCTTGCGCAGAAATATATGCCAAACGGAACCTGCGGTGTCATCACATTCGGTCTCAAAGGCGGCAGAGACGCTGCAGTTGAGATGATGGATCGATTAAAAATGGTAGCGATCGTGACACATGTAGCGGATGCCAGAAGCTGTGTTCTTCATCCTGCCAGCCACACGCATCGTCAGATGAATGACAAAGAGCTGGTAGAAGCAGGCGTTCAGCCGGATCTGATCCGTTTCAGTGTGGGAATTGAAAATATAGAAGATATTATTGCGGATGTCGAGCAGGCACTTCGTTAATTCAAGATGGTATGGATGTATACAAGAGGCATCCATACCATTTTTGCGTGAAAAATCATCATTTTCCGTATAAACAAGGGCGGTTGATCGAATACTAAAGTATCCGGCTGTCCAAGTACAGACCTGAAAATAGAGAAAAGAAGGTAGAAGATCATGGAAAATGAGGAGAAGCAAAGACAACGTCTGGATAAAAACGAAGAGATTAAAGAGACCGGCACCTTAAATCTGAATGGAAACGGGCACAAAGCGAACATACAGCTTCTGACGATCATTGGAGAGATTGAAGGGCATGAGGCTGTTTCCGGAAACACAAAAGCCACCAAATATGAGCATTTGATTCCAAGACTGGCAGAGGTGGAGGATGACGATGAAGTGGATGGGGTTTTGATTTTACTCAATACACTGGGCGGTGATGTGGAGGCAGGGCTGGCGATCGCGGAAATGATCGCATCCTTAAGCAAACCAACGGTCTCTCTGGTTCTGGGAGGAAGCCACTCCATCGGCGGACCGCTTGCAGTTTCCGCAGATTATTCTTTTATTGTGCCGAGTGGAACAATGATCGTGCATCCGGTGAGATCCTCCGGGATGTTTATTGGAGTGATTCAGAGTTATCGTAATATGGAAAAGACGCAGGATCGGATTACCCGGTTTATCGCAGCTCATTCGCAGATTACCAAAGAACGTCTGGAAGAATTGATGTTGGATTCCACACAGTTGGTAAAAGATGTCGGGACTATGTTAGAAGGGGAAGATGCAGTCAGAGAAGGCATGATCGATGAGGTTGGAGGAATCAGCATGGCATTGAAAAAGCTGCGGGAAATGATCCGGCAGAAAAAATGTTAATGACACACTTTTCAATTGATGTTATACTAGATGTAGTATGTGTAATTATCAAGGGGGAAGTATTATGGCTGCAAAGTCAACAAGGAAAAAGAAAACTACAAGAAAAAAGTCATCCAAAAATCAGGCAAGTACATCCCTGAACAGTGAAATTTTGATTCTGGTCATGTTTGCGGTCTGTGTGCTGATGCTTTTAAGCAATTTTGGAGTCATAGGGATTGCAGGCAGTGCGATCTCTTCTGTACTCTTTGGTTTTTTCGGAGTGATGGCATATATTCTGCCGTTTCTCTTATTTGGCGTGGTTGCTTTTGGAATTTCGAATAAAGGCAATACACACGCCTACATAAAAATTGCAGCATGTGTGGCCTTATTGTTTGCAATCTGTGCATTTTTCCAGCTGGTGATGCATCCTTTTGATGCCAAAGAAAGTCTGTGGAGCTATTATCAGTATGCCAGTGATTACAGAAAAGCGGGCGGTCTTACAGGGGGCTGTCTGGTGAAGATTCTGTGTCCGTTTATTGGTGTGGTAGGCGCTTATGTGGTACTCGTTGTACTTATGGTAATCTGTGTGATTCTGATCACAGAACGTTCTCTGCTTGCACCTCTTGGAAAAGGAAGCAAAAAGGCGTATGCAGATATGAAGCGCCGGCAGGGAGAAGCATCTGCCCGGCGTGCGAAGAACAGAGAAGAAAAACGAAGACAGGCAGAAGAAGCAAAGACAGAACCGAATGATTCTTCCAGAAGAAGTGATCATAAAGTATCGGGTGTTTCTTTTGCAACAACGCTGCAGGCCCAGGAAAGTGAAGTGCCAAAGGAGACAACAGCGAAAAAGCGTAAAAAGAATTCTTCAGGAAAAGATCCGGATATGCGGGAACTGACTGTTTCACAGGAATCGGATTTTTCAGAGCCACTGCCGTCTCCATTTGAAGATTTTGTGATCAATCGTCCGGAAAGCACGGCGTCGGATGCGAGCGCAGTGGATACTCCATTATGGGAGAATGAACCGGAACCGGCAGAAGAGGGCAACATGACGCAGGAGGATGTTCCGGAAGAGTCAGTCCGTACAAGGAAGAAGACCAAGGCGAGTGCGGCAGCTGTGGAAGTAGAGACTGTTCAGGTAGAACAGAGTATCAAAGAGCAGGAGCAGCAGCCGAAGAAAGTGTACAAGATTCCGCCAATGAATCTTCTGACAAAAGGGAAAAAGGGCGGCGGAGACTCGGATGCCCAGTTGCGCGCCACGGCCCAGAAACTGGAGCAGACCCTGCAGAATTTCGGGGTTCGCGTTCATGTAACAAATGCAAGCTGCGGACCGTCTGTGACGCGGTATGAGCTGCAGCCGGAACAAGGTGTGAAGGTAAGTAAGATTGTAGGTCTGGCAGATGACATCAAATTAAATCTGGCAGCGGCAGATATCCGGATCGAGGCGCCGATTCCGGGAAAAGCAGCCGTTGGGATTGAGGTCCCGAACCAGGAGAATACGGCAGTGATGCTTAGGGACCTGTTAGAATCCGGGGAATTTAAAAATTCCACAGCGAATATTCCGTTTGCCGTGGGAAAAGATATTTCAGGAAAGACGGTGATCGCAGATATCGCAAAGATGCCGCATTTACTTGTGGCAGGAGCGACAGGATCCGGAAAGTCGGTATGTATCAATACGCTGATCATGAGTATTTTATACCATGCAGATCCGGAAGAAGTAAAACTGATCATGGTGGATCCCAAAGTAGTGGAACTAAGTGTCTATAATGGAATTCCGCACTTGCTGATCCCGGTCGTGACGGACCCGAAAAAAGCAGCAGGCGCTCTGAACTGGGCAGTCGCTGAGATGATGAAGCGGTATCAGCTGTTTGCCCAGCAGAATGTCCGGGATCTGAAAGGATACAATGAAAAGATCGCGCAGATGACAGAAGAAGGAGCTCCGAAAAAACTGCCGAAGATTGTGATCATTGTAGATGAGCTGGCGGATCTGATGATGGTGGCGCCGGGGGAAGTAGAAGGCGCGATCTGCCGTCTGGCGCAGCTTGCCAGAGCGGCGGGACTGCATCTGATCATTGCAACACAGCGGCCTTCGGTGAATGTCATCACAGGTCTGATCAAGGCCAATATGCCGTCCAGAATCGCATTTTCTGTCTCATCAGGAGTAGATTCCAGGACGATCATTGATATGAATGGAGCGGAGAAACTGCTTGGAAAGGGAGATATGCTGTTTTATCCGACAGGATATCCAAAACCGGTCCGTGTGCAGGGATCCTTTGTTTCAGATAAAGAAGTGCAGAAGGTTGTGGACTATCTCATCGAACACAACGGAAATGCCTCCTACAGTGAAGAAGTGGAGGAGCACGTAAATTCCGATCTGCCGTCACCGGTTCCTGGGATACAGGGAGCCGGGGTGCAGGATAATGCAAATGAGCAGGATGCATATTTTGCAGATGCAGGACGGCTGATCATTGAAAAAGAAAAAGCATCCATTGGAATGCTCCAGAGGATGTTTAAAATCGGCTTCAACCGGGCAGCCCGGATTATGGATCAGCTTGCCAGTGCAGGAGTGGTCGGAGAAGAAGTCGGAACAAAACCAAGAAAAGTACTGATGACAAAAGAAGAATTTGAACAGTACATTCAGGAAAATTTATAATGCAGTGGAGGAAGAAATGATGAAAACAGATATTCAGATCGCACAGGAAGCAGAATTAATGCACATCAAAGACGTGGCAGCGTCTATCGGAATTTCAGAAGAGGAACTGGAGTTTTATGGAAAGTACAAAGCGAAGCTCTCCGATGAACTCTGGGAGAACGTAAAAGACCGCAAGGATGGAAAACTGGTTCTTGTGACAGCCATCAATCCGACCCCGGCAGGAGAAGGAAAGACCACGATCACAGTAGGTCTGGGTGAGGCATTTGCAAAAATGAATAAAAAGGCAATCATCGCACTGCGTGAACCATCTCTTGGACCATGTTTTGGAATCAAAGGCGGAGCAGCAGGAGGCGGGTATGCACAGGTTCTCCCAATGGAAGATCTGAATCTGCATTTCACCGGAGATTTCCACGCGATCACTTCTGCGAATAATCTGCTGGCTGCCATGTTGGATAATCACATTCAGCAGGGCAATGCATTGGGAATTGATCCGAGAAATATTGTCTGGAAACGCTGCGTGGACATGAACGACAGAGTTCTTCGCAACATCGTAGTAGGACTTGGAAACAAGATGGATGGAATGGTGAGAGAAGACCATTTTGTGATCACAGTCGCATCTGAGATCATGGCAATCCTTTGTCTTGCAGATGATCTTGCAGATCTGAAACGCCGCCTGGGACGAATCATCGTGGCATATACATTTGAAGGCAATCCGGTAACAGCAGACGATCTTCAGGCAACAGGCGCCATGACTGCATTGTTAAAGGATGCGATCAAACCGAATATGATCCAGACACTGGAGCACACACCGGCACTGGTACACGGCGGACCTTTTGCTAATATCGCACACGGCTGCAACAGTGTCCGCGCGACAAAGCTGGCTTTAAAAATCAGCGATATTACAATTACAGAAGCCGGATTCGGAGCGGATCTTGGAGCTGAGAAATTTATGGATATTAAATGCCGTAAAGCGGGATTAAAACCGGACGCAGTGGTACTTGTAGCAACAGTGCGGGCACTGAAATACAATGGCGGAGTTGCAAAACAGGATTTGGGCGAAGAAAATCTGGAAGCACTGAAAAAAGGAATCGTGAATCTGGAAAAACACATTGAGAATATTCAGAAATACGGCGTTCCTGTTGTAGTAACACTGAATTCCTTTGTTACAGATACGGAAGCGGAAAATGAATTTATCCGCAGCTTTTGTGAAGAAAGAGACTGTGAATTCGCCCTTGCAAAGGTGTGGGAAAAAGGTGGAGAAGGCGGAATCGAACTGGCAGAAAAAGTGTTGGATACACTGGAGAATAAGGAAAGCAATTTCCATGTACTGTATGAGGATGAACTTTCTCTGACAGAAAAGATCGAGAAGATTTCAAAAGAGATTTACGGGGCAAACGGTGTTGTCTATGAGCCGGCTGCAAAGAAACAGCTTGCGAAGATCGAAGAGATGGGATTTGGGCATTTCCCGATCTGTATGGCAAAGAATCAGTATTCTCTGTCAGATGATGCGAAAAAACTGGGACGTCCGGAAAACTTTGACATCCATATCCGTGAAGTTTATGTCAGCGCAGGTGCCGGATTTGTCGTTGCTCTGACAGGTGCGGTGATGACAATGCCCGGACTTCCGAAAGTCCCTGCTGCAAATAACATCGATGTAACAGATGACGGAAAAATTACAGGACTGTTTTAAAGGAGTATTGAATGGCACAGATAATTGACGGAAAACGAATTGCAAAAGAAATCAAAGATAAATTGAAAGAAGAAGTATCCGTGCTGAAAGAAAGAGGCACCAAGATCTGTCTGGCAGTGATTCAGGTAGGGCAGGATGCGGCTTCTTCGGTATATGTAAACAACAAGAAAAAGGCGTGTGCTTATGTTGGAATTGAGTCGGTATCGTATGAATTGGATGAAGATACAACAGAAGAGGAGCTTGTCAAGCTGATCGAAACGTTAAATCAGACGGAAAAAGTACATGGAATCCTGGTGCAGTTACCGCTTCCAAAACAGATTGATGAAGACAGAATCATACGTACGATCTCACCGGATAAGGATGTGGATGGATTTCATCCGGTGAGCGTAGGACGACTCTGGTTGGGTGAAAAGGGATTTGTATCCTGTACACCGGCAGGAATTATACAGCTTTTGAAATATTCAGGAATCGAAATTGCAGGAAAAGAATGCGTTGTAGTTGGGCGAAGTAATATCGTGGGAAAACCGATGGCAGCATTGCTTTTGCGTGAAAATGGAACTGTGACGGTTGCCCATTCTAAAACGGAAAACCTCAAAGAAGTAACACGCAGGGCTGATATTTTGATTGCGGCGGTCGGGCGTCCAAAGATGATCACGGCAGAGTACATAAAAGAGGGTGCAGTCGTAATCGACGTGGGGATTCACAGGGATACCAACAACCATCTTTGTGGAGATGTAGATTTTGAGGATGTGTATTCCAAAGTATCTGCGATTACACCGGTACCTGGCGGCGTAGGTCCGATGACGATTGCTATGCTGATGGACAATTGTGTGCAGACGGCGCGTGACTAGGAGGAACAGATATGAGATGTGCGCATTGTAATGCGATTATTCCGGAAGGCTGGATGCGTTGTCCGAGATGTGGGAAAGACATTCAGATCGTACCAGATTATAATCCTTTAGAGAATGTCCTTACTCAGGAAGTAAAAGGATCGGTAGAGGATGTGACGAGACAGATGCATACAGAGGATGTTCGCAATTTTGGCAGAAAACAGAATGGATATCAGTCAAAGGCAACGCGGGTGCTCAGTCAGGAAGAGTTGAATGAAATACAGACCAGAAGAGAGCGTGCAGCAAAAAACAGGTCTCGTGCAGAGGCAAGACGAAAACAGCAGGAGCGAAAAAAGCAGCTGATACGCAGACGAAGAAAGGTACTTTTGATTTTATTATTGTTTTTACTGCTTTTCGGTGCGTTGTTTGGATATATTATGTATCAGAATTCTTATGCCGGCAAAGTGGCAAAAGGGTATGATGCATTGCAGATGAAAGAATATCAGACAGCGGAAAAATATTTTAAACATGCAATCGGAAAAAATGCCCAAAAACCAGAGGCATATTCAGGTCTGGCAGAGACCTATATGGAACAGGGGGAGGAAGACGAAGCAGAATCCGTATTTCTCTCGGCGATTGCCTCTTATCCATCCAATCAAGAATTGTACCAGGCAGCAATCCGCTTTTATGAAGAGTCAAAACAATTGGAAAAAATTCCGGAAATTTTGGGAGACTGTGAGGATGAAGCAGTATTGTCAAGTTTGAAAGCGTACATTTCTACAGATCCTGTTTTTAGTCTGGATGAAGGTAAATATAGCGAAGTACAGGAAGTGACGCTGTCTGCATCTGGAGAAACGATTTATTATACAACAGATGGAAGTGATCCAATTTCGGCAAGCACAGAATATACGGAACCGATCCTTTTAAGTACAGAAGGAAAAACGCAGATTAAAGCGATTGCCTATAACGAGAAGAAAATACCAAGTTTGATTGTGTCCAAAACGTATGAGATCGAATTTCCGGTGGCAGATGCACCGGTCGTCACACCGTCTACGGGACAGTATAGCACGGTGACTCAGATTACGATCACAGTGCCGGAAGGCTATACGGCTTATTATACGATCGATGGATCTGTACCAACAACAGAATCTATGCTGTATACAGGTCCGGTTGAAATGCCGGAGGGGCAGACATTATTTAGTGCAGTCCTGGTAAGTAAGACCGGAAAAATGACGCAGATTACAAAGAGAAATTATATTTATCAGCCGCAGTAATGGGGCTGATTTTTTGAAAAAACAGGTGTTACAAAAATGCAATTGGCTTTTCTTACAAAAATAGCACTGGTTTTTTGTGCATTATTTAACGAAAAAAATCAATAGTTTTGTTGTGTGAAAAGTTTCACAGTGGTATAATGATTCTAGTTGAAAACAACAGACTTTAATCAAAGGAGATGCAGAACAATGAGCAGATTTTGTTTACCAAGAGACATTTACCACGGAAAAGGATGTCTGGAAGAATTAAAGAACCTGAAAGGAAAAAAAGCAATCCTTGTAGTAGGCGGCGGTTCTATGAAGCGTCAGGGATTTCTTGACAGAGCAGTAGAGTACCTGAAAGAAGCAGGAATGGAAGTACAGCTGTTTGAAGGCGTTGAGCCGGATCCGTCAGTAGAGACTGTTATGAAAGGCGCAGAGGCAATGCGCGCGTTTGAGCCGGACTGGATCGTTGCAATGGGCGGAGGTTCCCCGATCGATGCTGCAAAAGCAATGTGGGCATTCTATGAGTACCCGGATGTGACATTTGAAGATCTTTGCATTCCATTTAACTTCCCGGAATTGAGACAGAAAGCAAAATTCGCAGCGATTCCTTCTACATCAGGAACAGCTACAGAAGTAACTGCATTTTCAGTTATTACAAACTATCAGACAGGTGTAAAATATCCACTGGCTGACTTTAACATTACACCGGATGTTGCGATCGTTGATCCGGATTTGGTAGCTGGTCTTCCGGTTAAACAGGTTGCATATACAGGTATGGACGCATTGACACATGCAATTGAAGCATATGTTTCTACATTGAACGGACCATTTACAGATCCACTTGCACTGCAGGCAATTGAGATGGTACTGGATAACCTTCCGGCATCTTACAACTGCGATATGGATGCAAGAGAGCAGATGCATTATGCACAGTGTCTGGCAGGTATGGCATTCTCCAATGCATTGCTTGGAATCGTACACTCTATGGCACATAAGACAGGTGCAGCATTCTCAACAGGACACATTCCTCACGGATGTGCGAATGCGATTTATCTTCCATATGTAATCAAATACAACGCAAAAGATCCGGTTGCAGCAAAACGTTATGCTGAGGTTGCTCGCAGAATGGGACTTCCGGGAACTTCTGAAAAAGCACTCATCAACAGTCTGGTTGAAAAGATCGATGACTTTAATGTAAAACTGAATATTCCAAAGACACTCAAAGAGTTTGGAGTTGAAGAGAATGAATTCAAAGAAAAAGTTGCTAAGATTGCAGAACTGGCAGTAGGTGATGCATGTACAGGATCTAATCCTCGTTCAATTGATCCTGCAACAATGGAAAAATTATTCACATGTACATATTACGGAACAGAAGTTGATTTTTAATCGAATCAGACTGACCGTTTGTGAATGAACGAGAGGGACAGGCACAGTACAAAAAGAAGTGTCTGTCCTCTTTTAGTATGAAAATAAAATCACGAACAACTATTGCCATTATGCCAATAATGGCGTATTATTAAGAAAGGTGATTTATTACAAGGAGGAAGAACATGTATAAGATTTTGAAAGCAGAAAAATTGTCTGAGAATATTTTTCTGATGGACGTGCATGCGCCAAGGGTTGCAAGTCATTGTGAACCGGGGCAGTTTGTGATTGTAAAGATGGACGAGAAAGGGGAACGCATCCCGCTTACGATCTGTGATTATGACAGAGAAGCCGGAACGATCACCATCGTGGTACAGGAAGTCGGAGCTTCCACTGTAAAAATGTCAGAACTCAAAGCAGGAGATTCCTTCCGTGACTTTGTAGGTCCTCTTGGATGTGCTTCTGAATTTGTGGAGGAAGATATTGAAGAACTGAAAAAACAGAAGATCTTATTTGTGGCAGGAGGACTTGGTACAGCCCCTGTATATCCACAGGTAAAATGGCTGCATGAACACGGCGTAGATGCAGACGTGATCATCGGAGCAAAGACAAAAGACCTCGTGATCATGGAAAAAGAGATGGAAGCAGTAGCGGGTAATCTCTATGTGACAACAGACGACGGTTCTTATGGACGTTCCGGTATGGTAACACAGGTGATTAAGGATCTGGTGGAAAAAGAAGGAAAACACTATGACAAATGTGTGGCCATCGGACCAATGATCATGATGAAATTTGTCTGTCTTCTGACAAAAGAACTGAACCTTCCGACGATCGTCAGCATGAACCCGGTTATGGTAGACGGTACCGGAATGTGCGGAGCATGTCGTCTTCAGGTTGGAGATGAGATCAAGTTTGCATGTGTAGACGGACCGGAATTTGACGGACATCTGGTAGACTTTGACCAGGCAATGAAGAGAAGTCAGATGTACAGAACAGCAGAAGGAAGAGCGATGCTGAAATTACAGGAAGGCGATACCCATCACGGCGGATGCGGACATTGTGGAGGTGACGACTAATGGCAAAGGGAATGGTGAGAGTACCTGTCAGAGAACAGGATCCGAAAGAACGTGCGACAAATTTTGAAGAAGTTTGTCTTGGATATAATCAGGAAGAGGCAATGGAAGAGGCAACCAGATGTCTCAATTGTAAAAATGCGAAATGTATCGAAGGATGCCCGGTATCCATCAATATTCCGGCATTCATTCAGGAAGTAAAAGAAGGCAATATCGAGGAAGCCTATAAGATCATCGGTCAGTCTTCCGCACTGCCTGCAATCTGCGGACGTGTCTGCCCGCAGGAGTCTCAGTGCGAAGGAAAGTGTATTCGCGGCATCAAAGGAGATCCGGTATCCATCGGAAAACTGGAGCGTTTTGTCGCAGACTATGCTCTGGAGCATGATATCAAACCGGAAGGAGCCAAAGAGCAGAACGGTCACAAAGTAGCAGTGATCGGTTCCGGTCCGTCAGGTCTGACCTGCGCGGGAGATCTTGCCAAGATGGGATATGATGTAACGGTATTTGAGGCTCTTCATGAACTGGGAGGAGTGCTTGTTTACGGTATTCCGGAATTCCGTCTTCCAAAACAGAAAGTTGTTGCAAAAGAGATTGAAAAGGTAAAAGAATTAGGAGTTAAATTCGAGACAAACGTGGTGATCGGAAAATCTACAACCATCGATCAGCTGATTGAAGAAGAAGGATTTGAAGCAGTATTCATTGGTTCCGGAGCTGGACTTCCGATGTTCATGGGAATCCCTGGAGAGAACGCAAATGAAGTATTCTCTGCAAATGAATATCTGACAAGAAGCAACTTGATGAAAGCCTTTGATTCTTCTTATGATACACCGATCGCAGCAGGTAAGAAAGTAGCAGTTGTCGGCGGTGGAAACGTTGCCATGGATGCGGCAAGAACAGCCCTCAGACTGGGAGCAGAAGTTCATGTCGTATACAGAAGAAGCGAAGCAGAGCTTCCTGCACGAGTGGAAGAGGTTCATCATGCCAAAGAAGAAGGTGTCATTTTTGACCTTCTGACCAATCCAAAACAGATCAATGTAGATGAAAACGGAAATGTTAAGAGCATGACAGTGATCAAGATGGAACTGGGTGAGCCGGATGCTTCTGGAAGAAGACGTCCGGTAGAGATTCCGGGATCTGAGTATGACATTGATGTAGATACAGTGATCATGTCTCTTGGAACTTCTCCGAACCCGCTGATCTCTTCCACAACAAAAGGGCTGGAGATCAACCGCAGAAAATGTATCGTTGCAGAGGAAGAAAATGGACAGACATCCAAAGACGGTGTTTATGCCGGCGGAGATGCCGTGACAGGAGCTGCAACAGTAATTCTTGCAATGGGTGCAGGAAAAGCCGGTGCAAAAGGAATTGACGAATATCTGAAAAACAAAGAAAAATAAAAAGAAACAGATCTATAGCAGGTGAGAGCCTGTAAGAAAGACTCCGCATGGATTCTTCTTCCGAACATTCGGGACCTGATGATATGCGGAGTGTTTTGTATGTATAAGGAGAGAAAAAGAATGACAAAAAAAGAACTTGCCCTGGAATACCATAAAAAAGGGTATAACTGCACACAGGCTGTAGCGTGTGCGTTTTGCGGGGAATTTGGCGTAAGTGAAGAAGAGATGTATAAAATTGCAGAAGGCTTTGGTCTTGGCATGGGTATGATGGATACCTGTGGAGCGCTGACCGGACTGTTTATGCTGATCGGGTTAAAAAACAGCGGCGGAACAGAGCAGGCAGGAAAGACGAAGGCAAGCACTTACAAAAAGACGAAAGAGTACGCTGCAAAGTTCCAGGAGATTAATGGATCTGTTTATTGTAAAGAATTAAAAGGGGTAGCAACAGGAAAAATCCTTGCTCCGTGTGATAAATGTATTTTAGATGCAGTGGAACTTGCAGAGCAGTTCCTGAAAGAAAATTAAGATGGAGAGGATGAAAGCAAGGCAGGTGCTGTCCATTACGCTGACACTGTTCGCGGTGTTTTTTGGTGCAGGAAATATGATCTTTCCGCCGGCAATGGGACAGCAGGCCGGAGAACATTATATCCAGGCGCTGGCAGGATTTATCGTGACAGATGCGGGGATCGCTCTGCTTGGGATGATCGCAGTGGTGTTGGTCGGAACAGAAGTCAGTGACCTGGGAGAGCTGGTCGGCAGAAGGTTTGCGATCTTTTTATCTGTTTGCATTTATCTGCTGATCGGTCCTTTGTTTGCACTGCCGCGAACAGGAAGCGTTTCTTTTGAACTTGCAGTGCGCCCGTATCTGACAGAGCCGAATGTATGGTGGGTATCTTTGATCGTGACAGGAATTTTTTTCGGACTGACCTATTATCTGAGCGGGAATCCGAAAAAGGTGGTGAATCTGATCGGAAAATACCTCACTCCGGTGCTTTTGATCTGTATTGTCCTGATTTTTCTGGCATGTGTTTTAATGGAAAAATCACCGCATGGCCGGGTTCAGTATGGCAGCATCGGTGCCCCTCGGGGAGCATATGCAGAAATTCCGTTCTTTCAGGGAATGATTGAAGGATATTATGCTCTGGACGGTCCGGCAGGACTGGTGTTTGCGATTATTATCATCAATGCGGTCCGCGGATTTCAGGTACATGAAAAGAAGAATATCATCAAATACACGTTGTTCTGCGGAGCCGGGGCGGCGCTGATTCTTTCGGTTGTGTATTATATGCTGACGTATATCGGTGCAGTGACGCAGACGCCATTTTCCAACGGCGGCACACTGCTTCATGCAGTGGCAAGTGACCTGCTGGGTCCTGTGGGAGGAATTGTACTGGGAGTTGCGGTGTTTTTTGCGTGTATGACGACATCCATTGGACTGACAACATCTTTTGCAGATTATTTCCACGAACTGTTTCCGAATATGTCATACAAGAAGATCACAGCAATTGTCTGTCTGTTCAGTTTTGTGATCAGCAACATCGGTTTGGATATGCTGGTACAGGTATCGCTTCCGGTTCTGATGATGATCTATCCGGTGACCGTTGTGCTTGTGATTCTTTCGTTTTTCAAGAAGTGGATTGGAAATCGAAAGATGGTATATGTACTGGGAATGCTGTTTGCGTTCTGTGTTGCTTTTGTAGACGGGATGCAAAGTGTGAAAATTATGCTGGGTCCTGTTACAGAATTCTGCCGGCAGCTGCCGTTTTATGATCTTCGGCTTGGCTGGATCATACCGGCAGTGGCGGGAGCTTTGTTGGGACTGCTGCCAATATGGA
>OAWW01001182.1_pt1 | contig 15078 bp, 17 predicted proteins | sample 1517191 | NCBI WGS metagenome assembly OAWW01 (sample SAMEA2580253, study PRJEB22360) | human gut metagenome | biome: human gut; feature: human-associated habitat; material: faeces | place: Denmark | collected 2008/2010 | reverse complement strand
CCGGAGCATAGCATCGTCTGTAAGCAGGACTGGTTCATCCAAGAAACATACCGTTCTAAAAGTGATGGTGAGGAACAAAGCTTTCTTACACGCAGCTATGAACTACATTTCAATGAAAGACCGTACCTAAACCACAGATGCTACCTGTTCCTGACAAAGACGACCCGAGAGCGTAGCCGCCAACGGAGCGATTTCAGCACCCTCTGCCGGGGATTCCTGCTGCCCAGGGAGATAACCGACAAAGACACGGCTGCCCGTTTTCTGGAGTCGGTGGAACAGTTCGAACGCATCATGAACGATTCCGGGCATATAAGGCTGCGGCGTCTGGAAACGGACGAGATTACTGGCACGAAGGAACGTCCCGGACTGGTGGAGAAATACCTCTCGCTCTCGCTGGAGGATGAGAGTGCCGTATTGCAAGACATCTGCCTCAGGCCCGGACGGATGCGTATCGGAGACAAGCGGCTTTGCCTGCATACCCTCTCGGATACGGAGGACCTGCCCGGCAAGCTCTCCACCGACATGCGTTGCCGCCTCTCCTTCGCGGCGCCGGTGGGACTGCTGCTGCCGTGCAACCACATCTATTCACAGTACGTGTTCATTGACAACGCACAGGAAATCCTGCAGATGATGGAGAAGAACTCACGTAACATGCTCTCGCTGTCAAGATACAGCCGGAGCAACGCCGTAAACCAGGAATGGACGGAAATGTATCTGGACGAGGCACATACCAAAGGGCTACTTCCCGTCAGATGCCATTGCAACGTCATCGCCTGGGCCGAGGACGCGGATGAGTTCCGTCGCGTCAGGAACAACACGGGCAGCCAGCTGGCCATGATGGAATGCACGCCAAGGTATAACACTATCGACATGCCGGTCCTCTATTGGGCGGGTATTCCCGGCAACGCAGGTGATTTTCCAGCCGAGGAGTCGTTTTACACCTTCCTGGAACAGGCGGTATGCCTCTTTTCCGGAGAGACCAATTACAGAAACTCACCCAGTCCTTTCGGTATCCGTATGGCGGACCGTCAGAACGGGATTCCGGTACATGTGGACATTTCCGACCTTCCCATGAAACGGGGAATCATCACCAACAGGAACAAGTTCATCCTCGGTCCTTCAGGCAGCGGGAAGTCCTTCTTCACCAACCATCTGGTCCGGCAATATTACGAGCAGGGCACACATATCCTGCTGGTAGATACGGGCAACAGCTATCAGGGATTGTGCCGCATGATTCACGACCGCACCCGTGGGGAGGACGGGATCTACATTACGTACGAGGAGGACAACCCGATAGCCTTCAATCCGTTCTATACGGATTGCGGACTGTTTGACGTGGAGAAACGGGAAAGCATCAAGACATTGATCCTGACCTTGTGGAAACGGGAGGACGAGGCACCGAAACGTTCGGAGGAGGTGGCCCTTTCCGGGGCGGTGAACGCCTATATCCGGATGATTTCGGAGAACCAGGGTATCAAACCGGATTTCAACGGTTTCTACGAGTTTGTCGCCGATGACTACAGGAGAATGATTGAGGAGAAAAAGGTGCGTGAGAAGGATTTTGACATTGACGGTTTCCTGAACGTGCTGGCACCTTTTTACAAGGGCGGAGACTATGACTTCCTGCTGAATTCCGACAAGGAGCTGGACCTGACAGGCAAACGGTTCATCGTGTTCGAGCTGGACAACATCAGTGGCAACAAGGTACTGCTTCCCGTGGTGACGCTGATCATCATGGAGACCTTCATCGCCAAGATGCGCAGGCTCAAGGGGATCCGCAAGATGATTTTAATAGAGGAATGTTGGAAGGCCCTGATGTCCGCCAATATGAGTGAGTACATCAAATACCTTTTCAAGACGGTCAGAAAGTATTTCGGCGAGGCCGTAGTGGTAACCCAGGAGGTGGATGACATCATCAGTTCCCCTATCGTGAAGGAGGCCATCATCAACAATTCCGACTGTAAAATCCTGCTTGACCAACGAAAATACATGAACAAGTTCGAGCACATCCATCGGCTTCTCGGCCTGACAGAGAAAGAAAAAGGGCAGATACTCTCCATCAACCAGGCGAACCATCCCGGGCGGTTCTACCGGGAAGTGTGGATCGGGCTTGGCGGAACCCACTCGGCAGTATATGCCACGGAAGTGAGCGGGGAGGAATATTACACGTTCACGACCGAGGAGTCCGAAAAGATGGAAGTACAGCGGCTGGCAGAAAGATTGGATGGCAACCTGGAACTTGCCGTCCGCCATCTGGCAGAGAAAATGCGAGAGGAACAAGGACAAAGATCAACCCTAAAATGAAAACGATTATGAGAAACAAACCCCTTATGAGACTGGCGGTATGCCTGATCGGCATGGCCGCCCTGGTATTGCAAAGTTGTGCGGACGGTGGTACCGACCGTGACAGACTCTGCGGATCGTGGACCAGTGTGGACGGCAAACCGGACGTGTTGGTATATAAGGAAGGAGAGGCCTACAAGGTGACGGTATTCGCCCGTAGTGGCAAGACACGCCGCCTCAGGCCGCAGACCTACCTGTTGGTGGAAGAGAACGGCAACCTCTTTATCAATACGGGGTACCGTATCGATGTATCCTACAACGAGGAGACGGATATCCTGACTTTCTCACCCAACGGGGATTATGTACGGAAGGAGGAACGCCCATGAGAGCGAGGACATTCCTGATCGGGATAATGCTTGTGCTGGGCGGGAACATGGCCCGGGCGCAATGGGTGGTGACCGATCCCGGAAATCTGGCCCAAAGTATCATCAACATGTCGGACAACATCGCCCATACCTCCAAGACGGCGGTCAATACGGCCGACAATTTTGCGGAGACGGTAAAGATCTACGAGCAGGCCAAGAAGTACTACGACCAGTTAAAGGCGGTGAACAACCTGATACAGGACGCCCGCAAGGTGCGTGACATCATCCTGATGGTAGGCGATGTGTCCGACATCTATGTGACGAACTTCAAAAAGATGATGAACGACGACAACTTCTCGTCCCGCGAGCTGGACGCCATCGCCTTCGGTTACACCCGCCTGCTGGAGGAGAGCAACGGCGTGTTGCAGGACCTCAAACAGGTCATCAACGTGAGCACGCTCTCCATGACCGACAAGGACCGTATGGATGTGGTGGACAACTGTTATTACGAAATGCGCCGTTACCGCAATCTGGTGAGCTATTATACTAACAAGAACATAGCCGTGAGCTATCTCCGTGCCAGGAAAAAGAACGATATGGAACGTGTGATGCGGCTCTATGGAAATGAAACCTCCAAATACTGGTAGCCCATGGTACCTTTGACGATAGATTTTGCCAACCTGCATACCATACTGGGAACCCTGTATGAAGATATGCTCCCCCTCTGCAAGGACATGATGGACGTGGGCAAGGGGCTTGCCGGGCTGGGCGCCCTTTTTTATGTTGCCGTACGCATATGGCAGTCGATGGCACGTGCCGAGCCGATAGACGTGTATCCCCTGCTGCGCCCCTTCGCTATCGGCATCTGTATCCTGCTTTTTCCCACACTGGTACTTGGCACGCTGAACACCGTGCTCAGTCCTATTGTGCAGGGTACGCACAAGATGCTTGAGGGGCAGACGCTGGACATGGAGCGATACAGGGCGCAGAAGGAGGAGCTGGAAAAGGAGGCCATGCTGCGGAATCCTGAAACCGCCTATCTGGTGAGTGACGAGGAGTTCGACCGACAGCTAGACGAGTTAGGCTGGTCAACCGTGGATACCGCCTCCCGGCTGGGTATGTACGTGGAGGTGGGCATGTATAACCTGGAGAAGAAGATCCGTGACACGTTCCGCAGCCTGCTGGAACTGATATTCGCCGCGGCGTCGCTGCTGATAGATACCGTGAGGACCTTTTTTCTGGTCGTGCTCTCCATTCTGGGACCGGTAGCGTTCGCCTTCAGCGTATGGGACGGTTTCCAGTCCACACTCGGACAGTGGTTCACGAGGTATATCTCCGTCTATCTGTGGCTTCCGGTCAGCGATCTGTTCAGCACCCTGCTCGCCAAACTCCAGGTGCTGATGCTCCAGAACGACATCCAGGAATTGCAGAACAATCCTGACTACTCGATAGACAACTCGAACAGTGTCTATATCATCTTTATGCTTATCGGGATTATCGGGTATTTTACCGTTCCGACGGTGGCGGGCTGGATCGTGCAGGCGGGAGGAGCCGGGAATTTCAGCCGCAACCTGAACCGTACCGCCACGAAAACCGGCAGCTTTGCGGCAGGAGTGGGCGGTGCCGTATTGGGAAATATCGGAGGACGGTTGAGAGGTAAATAAGCCTTGCCGGAAATATTTGTTTATTCATTCAAACCAATCATTCGAGAAATGGAATTCAAGTCTTTGACCAACATTGAGAGCAGCTTCCGCCGCATCCGTATGATGGCGGCCGTTTTTATCTGCTGCTGCACTCTTGTCACCGGCTACGCGCTTTGGAGCTCGTACCGCTTCGCCGAAAGGCAGCGTGAGAAAATCTATGTACTGGACGGGGGTAAGTCGCTGATGATGGCCCTTTCGCAGGATCTTTCGCAAAATCGTCCTGCCGAGGCGAGGGAACACGTAAGACGCTTTCACGAGCTGTTCTTCTCGCTCTCTCCACAGAAAGAGGCCATCAGCCACAACATCGACCGTGCCCTGCAACTGGCGGACAAGAGTGCCTACCACTATTATGTGGATTTTGCCGAGAAGGGATATTACAACCGCCTGATATCGGGCAACATCAATCAGGTGGTGCATGTGGACAGCGTGGTGTGTGATTTTGCCCGTTACCCTTACAAGGCGAGGACGTATGCCCGTCAGATGATAATTCGTGAGAGCAACGTGACCGAGCGCAGTTTGGTCACCACCTGCTCACTTCAGAATACGGGACGTTCGGACGACAATCCGAATGGGTTCATCATCGAACAGTTTACCATTCTAGAGAACAGGGATATCAGAAGCACGGAACGATGAGAAAAGAAAAAAAACACCTGAGACGTATGGACTGCTGTATCCGGCTGTTCTGCCACCGCCTGACAAGGAAACAACGGAAGATCGTGACAACCACGGCATTCCTCTTGTTTCTGACGGCCTGCCTCCATGCCATCCTCGCCTCGCTATCCGGCTTGGGAGAGCTTGGGGGAAAGATGAAAATAGAATATGTCCGGCCGCTTGACTTGCGACCGGAAAAAAGTACAATCAATTTAAACACCCCATCCGATGAAAATAGATATCCAGAAGATTAAAAAACAGCTGGGATTCCCAAGCGACCGGCCGTTGACTCTCCAAGAGAAGCGCCGGTATATGAAGTTCGCCGTCTATCCGCTCTTCTTCCTGATATTCGCGGGGATTGTCCTGTTGATATACAGTCCGACCGAAAAGGAAAAAGCGGAGGCGGAGAAAGAGAGGGGATTCAATACCGAGATCCCGTCTCCCGAAGAGAGCCGTATGGAAGGCAACAAGGTCAGCGCCTATGAGCGGGAAGCCTTGTCGAAGAAAGAGAGAGGACGGAAAGACACTTTCCTGGAAATGTCGGAACTGTTCAACCGGAACAAGGACCGGAAAGACACCGTACCGTCAGTGGACAGCGGAGTGAACCTTGAACTGCCGTCCGTACCGGAAACCGTACAGACGCATAATCCGGTACGTTCCTCCACCTCTGCCTACCATGACATGAACCGCTCGCTTACGACCATTTACACGCCACGGGAAACCTCCCGGGAGGAGGAACTGCTCCGGCGTATCGAGGAACTGGAAAAAAGACAGAACATGGAACCGTCCCAGGAACAGTCATTGGAGGAAAAAATGGCCCTGATGGAAAAGTCATACGAACTGGCGGCCCGGTACAACGGCAAACAGACACCGTCCGTTATCCCTACGGATGACCGGAAAGACAGGACATCGGTCAAGCCGGTCAAGCGGATACGACAAGAAGTGGTATCTTCCCTGGCGCAACCGGTGAATGACGGGGACTTCATAGCCGGAGTGTCCGAAGAAAGGAACACCGGTTTCCATACGCCGGTGGGCAGGACACCGGTATCGGACCGTAATACCATTGCCGCCTGTGTGCACGGCACGCAGACCGTATCGGACGGACAAGCCCTGCGTGTCCGCCTGCTGGAAGCGATGGCAGTGGACGACCGCCTCATACCCAAAGGAACGGTATTGACAGGCGGAACACGGATCCAGGGAGAACGCATGGATATTGTCATCACCAATGTGGAATATCAAGGAACCGTCATTCCGGTGGAACTGGAAGTGTATGATGCGGACGGTCAGCAAGGAATATTGATACCCAACTCACTGGAGTATGATGCCGTGCGTGAAATAGCGGCGGGCATGGGCGGTTCGATGGGAAGCAGCATCAGCATCTCCACCGACGCGGGAACGCAGATAGCCTCGGATCTGGGTAAAGGCGTCATACAGGGCGTGTCACAGTACATCACCAAGAAGATGCGCACGGTCAAGGTCACGCTGAAAGCCGGACACAGGCTGCTGCTTCACTCTCCGAAACAATGAAACGGTATACAGACGAGAAAACAGAAACCAATTATTCAACAAACAACCAACAATAATCGGACATGAGAAAGATTCTGATGATGTTTGCCCTACTGACGGGCTTCATGGCTGCGTATGCGCAGCAGAGTGGCGGGGGTTATTTCGAGGGGCTGAGCCGCAAGATAGGCTTCAGCCGGATGATACCTCCGCATGGTCTGGAAATCACTTACGACAAGACCGTACACGTGATTTTCCCCTCTCCCATCAAGTATGTGGATCTCGGTTCCACCAACCTGATTGCCGGCAAGGCGGACGGCGCGGAAAATGTGATCCGTGTGAAAGCGGCCAGAAAGCATTTTCGTAATGAGACGAATATGAGCGTGATCACGGAAGACGGAAATTTTTACACCTTCAATGTCAAGTATGCCGATGAACCGTTGCTGCTTAATGTGGAGATGTGTGATTTTATTCATGACGGGGAGACGGTGAACCGCCCGAACAACGCGATGGAAATTTATTTGCAGGAGCTGGGCAGTGAGTCACCGCGTCTGGTACGTCTGATCATGAAATCCGTACACAAGCAGGACAAGCACTGGATCAAACACATCGGCTGCAAGCGCTTCGGGGTACGGTTCCTGCTCAAAGGACTTTATACGCATGGAGACCTGCTCTATTTCCATACCGAGGTGAGAAATGCCACCCATGTGCCGTTTGACGTGGATTTCGTGACTTTCAAGATAGTGGACAAGAAGATAGTGAGGCGTACCGCCATGCAGGAACAGGTGATTTATCCGCTGCGTGCGTTCAACTATGTCATTCGTGTGGAGGGAAAGAAGGACGAGCGTACCGTGTTTGCCCTGCCCAAGTTCACCATTCCCGACGATAAGAAACTGGTAGTGGAAATGTATGAGAAACAAGGCGGCCGTCATCAGATCTTTGAGGTGGACAACGAGGATCTGGTGCGTGCGGAAACTATCAATGAGCTGCAAGTGCGATGAAGAGGTATTTATATATCACCTTTGCGCTGCTGGTACTTCTGGCAGGGCAGGCGGGAGCACAACGCCGTCTTCCAAAAATGAAGGGCGTCAGTCTCACGGCAGGAATGACGGACGGCTTTTACTGCAAGGCGAATAAGCCGGATGCCGGTTTCTCTTTCGGGCTGGCGGTTTCCACTTATGCAAAAAAGAGAAACCAGTGGGTGCTGGGCGGCGAGGTACTGAAGCGCAATACGCCTTATCGTGACGGTTCTATCCCTTTAGTGCAATATACCGGTGAAGGCGGATATTATTATAATATCTTTTCCTCCCCTAATAAAACGGTATTCTTAAGCATTGGCGGTTCGGCGATGCTGGGCTATGAATCGGTGAACGGGGGGAAAAGACTGCTGTATGACGGTGCCACGCTGGGACAATGCGAATCCTTTATCTATGGTGGTGCGATAACGTTGGAGGCAGAGACCTACCTATCTGACCGTTTAGTGCTGCTGCTCCGGCTTCGTGAACGCATCCTTTGGGGCAGCGCTTCCACGCATGCCCACTTCCAGTATGGAATCGGTATCAAATACATTCTCTAATTTTTAAACCCATATACCCATGAAAAGGAAAATCGTTGACTTTATGACGTTTATATGCTGCCTGGCAGTTTCCTGTCTTTCTCTTGCTTCTTGTGACAGCGAACTGGACGTTCAGCAGGAATACCCGTTTACGGTGGAGTCGATGCCGGTAGTCGGTAAGATCGCTGATGGTGAGACGGTGGAAATCCGTCTGGAAATTAAAGCGGAGGGAAATTTCTCCGGAACAGTCTATACATTGAGATATTTCCAACCGGACGGTAAAGGCAGCTTAAAGATGGAGGACGGTACGGTGTTGAAACCCAATGACCGCTACCTGTTAAATGAACTGAGGTTCCGGTTGTACTATACCTCGCAGAGTGCGGATGCGTCACAGACCATCGACCTTTATTTTGAGGATAACTGGGGGAATTTGCAGAGGTTGAGTTATGACTTCAACGCGGATGACACCCCTCTGGCTGAAAAGGATGATACGCATGGAAAGGAGGTACAACCATGACATACCTGTATTTGTACATACCGGGAATGGCCCATGAGGTACAGCTGTCGGAATCGGCCGACCGGATTCCCAATATGGGGGACCGGCTCCCACGCGGTACGGCTCGACAAGTCCTCCCGCAACCTGTTGGAAACGACACCGGCCTGTCACTGCTTTGAAAAGAATGCGGAAACGGAACGGCAGTCCCTCGCGGAATACCTGGCGGAAAGTGTGGTGACCGTAACGGGAAGAAGGTGGAGCTACGGGGATGGACATACGTATTGCACGTTGGATGTGGAGGTAAGGAATTGAACGGAATGAGGAAACTTTTGTTTATTCTGATGGTACTGCCGTTCACTTTGAATGTTCGTGCCGAAGATCCGCCCTCCATGCTGGAAAAGGCGGTTTCCAACATCAAACGGTGGGAAGGCTGGCATCGGGGGAAAATGCCTTACATCGGTTTTGGACACCGCCTGCTCCCCCATGAGAAGCTGACCGAGAACCTGAGCGAGGCGCAGGCGGATTCACTTTTGAGATGCGACCTTGAACGGTGCCTGAAGGTATTCCGTAAATATGGAAAAGACTCGCTTCTTTTAAGTCTGTTAGGTTTTAATGTGGGCTGTTACCGTCTGATTGGAAACGGGAAGATACCCAAAAGCAGACTGATTCAAAAACTGGAAAGTGGCGACCGGGATATTTACAGGGAATATATATCGTTCCGCTGTTATCAGGGGAAAGTCATTCCAAGCATAGAGAGGAGAAGAAAAGAGGAGTTTGAACTGTTCTATATACCTTAGATTGAAATTATGCAAAGCCGTGAACGGATGCTGGCCATCGTCGTTCACGGCTTTAGTCTTAGCCACTCTTAATTTATCTTTACCCGGTTCATCAGCTGTCCCGAAATTTCATGCAGTTCCCGGCAGCGTTCCGGCTGCTGTTCCCTTGCAAAGGCGGTGATTCCCTGTGTCAGTTTCCATAGCGTGGCCCCGCCTGTAACTCCGTCGTCAGGATTGTTGTTCATTAGCAGTTTCTCGACCTCACGTCCCTCGTTTTTCAACAAGGCACCTTTCTGCACCAGATTCTTCAGTTCCTTGTCGAAATCCACGTCTATTTCCGATGCTCCTTGAATTTCGATGGCCTTCTGCATGATGGTGTCTTTGCTGTACAGTCCTTTGATCAGGTCGGAAACAGCCGATACGGTGGTCTGCGTGTCCAGTTCGTAGGTCTTTTGGGAAAGGGACAGGGATTCCGGCAGTCGGCCTCCAAGGTGTATTTGCCGCATGACGGACTCCCTGACCATCCCGTTCAGGCACGCCCCGTTGAGCAGGAACGACCGCATATCGACCGATCCGTTGCCATAGTCGGATGTGGAGAAGCGTGCTCCTGCGAAGATGATGACCGTTCCGTTCTTACGGGTGGGTATCTCTATCGGAGTGGGCAGGATTGTCTCACACCATACTTTCGTGTCGTTCATATAGGCATCGGACACGACCGCTCCCTGTCCTCCCGCCTCACGGATGAAAGCGGTCAGGATATCCACTGAGTTCAGCCGACGGTAGGAGTCCGACAATACGCCCCGGACTTCCATTCCTACCGCCCGTATCAGTACCCGTGTACGCTCGGTCCATCCCGAATGCTCGTTCAGGATGGTGGCGCACAACTGTTTCTGCCAAACATCCCCGGCGGAAAGCTCGCGCAGGTATTTGGCGGGAATGCCCATCTTCTCCGAAATCTGGCTTATGGCGTTGCCGTGCAGGTTGAAGTTCCCTTCGGGCATTGCCATCTGTACCCTTCCTTCCGCTTTGAAAGAGATAACGGGGCGTTCCTTGCTACGTTGGCTTACCCCGATGGGAGCGATGAAATCCTGCGCGATCCGTCCCTCACTGAGCAGACGGTTGATGGTGTCCATGACATCCCCCTGCCTGTCTTCTATCATCCGCTGTACCTTGTTGATGACTACCTGGTTGAGTCCCTGCTGTTTCTGTACCGGTGCAGTGGCCGGCATGACTGTTGCTTCCATATTTTTTGTTTTTAAAGTTGATAAATTACAATTTGTTCTTATGGCTTGTCTTGCTTGTTTTAGTAAATTCAGATCTGTACTCTTTTGACAGACGGATATAATCCTTTTCGCTATATCCGGCCGGTCCGAACAGTTCATAATATCCGGGGAAGGGCTTTCTTTCCGTTTCCGGTATATGCGTGCTGGTTTCCTTATGGCAACAGATGATGTGCCGGACAAACCTGTAGCACTTGCAAAGATCCGCCAGGATGGTGTACTCGTTGTCCGTATGAGGTTCATAATATCCGCAGGAGAGATTGACGCAGGATACTTCCAGCCCGTTCCTTTTCAATGCCGCCACATCCGTAGCTAGCCCCTGTGCAGGCTGGTAGCCGTACCTCCGGAAATCGATAGCTGAAATGAAGTCATTGGAGCAGAGCTTCATTCCGTTGATTTGTGTTACCATATCCCCGTTCCCTTTCCGGTCACACTGGATGACGAAACGGCAATCGGAAAAGAAGGACATATCGGCATGGCCGCTGCCTATGCATCCTACCTCCTCCTGTACGAAGAAGGCGCATTTCACCGCCTTGAAATCCTCCAGGCATTTCAGGCAGATCCAGATGCCGTTCTTGTCATCCGCGCCGATTCCGGTCATCCGTTTACGCTTGTGATCATAACCGACAATCATCGAGTCCGCCACAAGATGGGCCGCATAGGAGCCTGTCTTGCGCCGGTGTACCTCGTCCATGTGCGCCACGACACAGGGGTAGCTTTCCCGGTTGCCTTTGACTGCGTAGATGTTTCCGTACCGGTCTTGCCGGAAAGGAATCCCCATCCGCCTGAGTTCCCCGATGATGAACCCGGCTATCTTCCCCTCCTTACCGGAGGGGGAGGAGATGTTGTAAAGAGCCATTAATTTTTCCATGATACTGACTTTTTAGGAGATGAACAACTTTTCGATTTGCAGGTACCGTCTGAACTCCGGTACGGGACGTCCCTTCTTGAAGAGGAAGGACGGATATTTCTTTCCCTTGTATTCCACCGACGTGCCTTTCAATACTTTTCCGAATACGGTGGATATATAGAACATATCTTGACAATTCTTGCAGAATGCCATATCCGGAAAGGGATGTATCTTTCCGCATTTGGGACATACATATTTTCTCCTGTTTGCGCACCCTTCCGTGCTCCGGCAGGAGGCTATGCTTGTGTCGCCCTCCGTATTTCTAAGTTCCAGATTGCCTTCCGTCAGATGAAGACTGTAGAACGTGTCGAGGTAAGGCACCCCTTTCTTGTGCCACCTACAGGCGGGCACTTTCACCGTCAATGAAACCTGTATATTGTCTCCGACCGCCCATTCCTGCCCCTCAATGGGATTCAGTACGGTGAAATCCGTTGTATGTGTATAATCGTTGTATCTGCGTCGCAACAGGATGCCCGCCTCCTGCGCCTGCTTGCGGATCAGTTCGGCGACGAATGCGTGTGAGAAATAGATGCGGTCCAGCAGGGAGGCGGCAATCGGTGTATTTATTGATTTCCACAATGTTACCTCGTTCCATACAACAGCCCGTCCGAGTATGTTGTTGCTCTCGTCCCTTGCCACAAGGATTTTAGTGCCGGCGAAGTTGGTATAGAAGTCAGCGGCGTTGCGTGCCTTGTCCTCATACCTCATACAGGAACTGTGCAGGCTGGATGTGTCACTGTCGGCGATGGGGCTGTAGTTGCTTTCCAGATAGGCTTCCATGAAGTCGTTCATGCTTTCATGCAGCCTGACCGTGACTTTGCTGTCCAATGAGAGGGCGCTACAGAAATAATTGATTTCGTCGGGTGAGTACTTGGGCAGGTTCTTGAACAGTTCAACAAACGTGGAGGGTTCCAGAACTGTACGATTCTCCGGGAACCAGGGTGCCTGCGGGTTGTTCCGGTCCGGGAAACTGGGATGGGCCAAATCCTTGCTGCAGGCCGTGAACACGATCCGGATTTTCTTGAACGTGCCCGCTTCCGTCCGCTTGCGCTTGGTGGAGAAGCAGTTATAGGTACCGCGTATGATCTCTTCCACCGGTACGTTCTTTTTTACTTCCAAAAGGATGTCTTTGGCTATCACACTCCCGTTTTCCGCCGCATGCATCAGGCGGGATTTCAATTCATTGCTAACATTCAGTTTCATAATCATTCGGTTTATTGTTTATAAATTCTGCCATGTTTATATGGCAATTGTTTCTTGTCCGGCTGCATTTGGCGCAATTTCTCTTTCCGCTTTCTGAGCAGGTCAACGGACATGTTCCTGCTTGTCCGATATTCCTCCTTGCTCATCCGGCGAATGGTAGGAATGCCCGTCTGAGTCAGTGTATGGTTTACCATCCAGCCGTCCATGAAGTTTTCGGGGAAGAGGCTGTCATGGTGGATGACCTCACCTATGCAGCCATGTACGAGCATGTTGCAAACGGTCATCAGGCAACAGGTACGGTTGACATCTTCTGCAACCAGATAATTACCCAGGTGGCGTACATGATATGCCAGCAGCAGCCTTCCGCTTCCGCATGTCGGGTCACAGATACGTTTTCCTGTCGCTGTCTCCCCCCGAATCGGTACATAAGACCATCAGGTCGCAGATATCCGGCGGGGTAAAGAACTGTCCGTTCACCTGCCGACCGATTTTGGAAGATATTGCCATGAAGAGGTCACCGAACGCATCAAACCATCCGCCGGATTGCAATTCCCGCTGCATGAGCCGTATCCATCCGGTAAGCATCTCCATAAAATGCCTGTTCTGCTGCCGTTTGTATTTCCAGTCCATAAGGGGCGGTGCGCCGGGAGAGAACCCGTGAATGACATAACGCAGGAAATCGTTGAAAACGGATATCGGATCGTAGCCGTTCGAATAGGCGAAATCACAGATCGTTTTCTCAAGCGGACGTATCGCCTGCGGTGTGTTGTATGGTGCCATATTACTCTGATTTTTTATAGATTGTTACTATATGTCTTTTATGGTCAGTCTGTATCCTGACGGGAGAAATGCCAAGGAAAGAGAGATGGGTGTCCGCTTTCAGCATGTTCCATTCCCATGCGGGAAGTTCCTTCCATTCCATACGGTATGCCCAGAGTATGAACAGACCGGGACGGAATCCGTTGAAAAGCTTTCCGTGCAGAATCCCGACCAGCCGCTCCAGTTCTTCCTTCGAGTAAAGGGTGAATGCCTCATTCCGATAGACAAAGGCATCAGCCGGTTCAATATCCGGCTGACACTCGATGATGTATCTCGTCCATTCTTTTGTGGTGTACTTTCCGTACAGAGGATCGGGTTCCGTGTATTTCCAAGCCCTGACGAATGTGTGGAAGAGGACGGCACCGTTCTTGTGCCTTCCGGTATGCCCCCACATCCGGAACTGTTTGCTGCGTATGCCATCGGGAATCAGCAATTCCGGACCGGTTGTAACCCAAGGGCCTCCTTCCGTATTGTAACCGGTACACTTTTCATTTTCATGGCAGAAAGGTGTCTGTGGGAGAAGGCAAATATGGACTTCCCGGTCATCGCCCCTTTCAATGTGTGCCTGCGGATAATAGTCACCGCCACGGGTGATATAAGTGACGACATCTCCTGCGGTCGGTAAACTGACTCTTTCCCTGTCCTGCCGCATCCTTGAAATCAGCCGGTTCACCTTCTCCACATCACACTCCTTTATAGAGCAGGCACACCCTTCATGCCTGTTGAGCAGAGTCAGACTTTCCAGGTCATAAAAATTAGCGTACTTCATATTGAGATCGTTTTTGTTGGTACAATTTGACCTGACGGGCAACCATGTCGCAGAACTTCTGTCCGTTCTCCTTCTCACTTCTGAAATAGGCAATCATGTCCCAGAGATTCTGCTTGAAGCAGCCGGTCCATTTTTCGTAACAGTGACTTCCATAGATCTTTCCGAACGTTTCCTCGAAAAGTGCGTGAGTCAGCCCTTCATCCCCATGGTGGTTGTATTGCCAGAGAGAGACAAGCAGCAGCCGGTTATAATCCAGTGTTTCCATATCTGTTCTTTTTTAAGTAAAACATCGGCCTACATGGGTAGGCATTTTTATTTCTTGATGTCTTTCCAGTCTGTTTTCCGGGGATTGCGGCAAGGCTTGGCGAAAGAAAATACCGCAGCGAAGCGAGGATGATTTTCTTTCAGCCAACCCAGCCCCTGAAAGGGCCGCCTTGCACAATCAGCCCGGAAAACGGCTATCTTTACAGCAAGAAATGAAAAAGCAGACCTCGGATTCTCTGTTCTGAAGTCTGCTTTTCGTCCATTGTCAAGTTTCATGTTTTTCAGGTATGTATCTGCCATCCGTGGAACGGCTGCAATGTTACGGCAAACGATCTGTCAGGTATTCCATGATAGAGCAGACCTCCTACGATACCTATTCTTCCATCAGCATAATGCTGGGTAAAGCCGAACGAGTATGGGGCATGGTCATAGTAGAGTGAAATCTCACTGGGATAGTCAGGATTCCCCTCCCAACTCTTCAACCGTTCCAAGCACTTTTGA
>OAWW01001174.1_pt1 | contig 15247 bp, 10 predicted proteins | sample 1517191 | NCBI WGS metagenome assembly OAWW01 (sample SAMEA2580253, study PRJEB22360) | human gut metagenome | biome: human gut; feature: human-associated habitat; material: faeces | place: Denmark | collected 2008/2010 | reverse complement strand
CCCCTGCCAGTCGGTTGGAAGTGACCTTTACATTCGCCAGTTGCTTACCGAAAAGAGGTTCATGAAGAGTGGTTCCTATTTTCGAAGCCTTTGAGGATTGTTTTCTTGCCGGTGTCTCTTTATCAGCCGCCGTCGATCTCTTGACAGGAGGAATTGTATATGTCACCCCCAGTTTCAGCACATTTCCTTTCCCCAGCTTTGCCTTATTCAGTTCCACAAAATCATCGTAATATTTCTTTGGAGCACGGTTATGACGCAGCAAAAAAGTAGAAATCCCCTCACCTGCTTTCGGAGTAGCTTTTTGTTGCGCCTGCACATCAGCCAACGAAAGAAGAAAACTAATTAATAAAAGAATATAGAATCTTTTTTTCATATTCGACTACTACCTTATCAGTATCATTTCACTTATAAACAGGACAAAAATACAATTATTTTCCCTACTTTTGCCCCGTTAAAACTTTTTTTGGCAATAAAACTTAAAACCCTATATCATTATGGCAAAACAATTCAAACCCGAAACCCTGTGCGTACAGGCCGGATGGACGCCTAAAAAGGGTGAGCCGCGTGTGCTGCCCATCTATCAGAGTACAACTTTCAAATACGATACCAGCGAACAAATGGCACGCCTTTTCGATTTGGAAGACAGTGGTTATTTTTATACCCGCCTGCAAAACCCGACCAATGACGCGGTTGCCGCCAAGATTGCCGCCCTTGAAGGTGGTGTAGCTGCTATGCTTACATCCAGCGGTCAGGCAGCCAACTTTTATGCCATTTTCAATATCTGCCAGGCAGGAGATCATTTCGTTTGTTCATCCGCCATCTATGGAGGAACATTCAATTTATTCGGTGTCACCATGAAGAAACTCGGCATCGACGTTACATTCGTTAATCCGGATGCCAGCGAAGAAGAAATCTCGGCAGCTTTCCAGCCTAATACGAAAGCACTGTTCGGAGAAACGATCTCCAATCCTTCTCTCGAAGTGCTGGATATCGAAAAGTTTGCCCGTATCGCACACAGTCACGGAGTGCCTTTGATTGTGGACAATACATTCCCGACTCCTATCAACTGCCGTCCTTTCGAATGGGGAGCAGACATCATCGTTCATTCTACTACCAAGTACATGGACGGACACGCCACCAGCGTAGGCGGCTGTATCGTCGACAGCGGCAACTTCGACTGGGATGCCCATGCAGACAAATTCCCCGGACTCTGTACACCGGACGAATCTTATCATGGTCTGACCTATACAAAAGCATTCGGCAAAGGCGCTTACATCACCAAAGCAACCGCACAACTGATGCGTGACCTCGGCAGCATCCAAAGCCCGCAAAATTCTTTCTTACTGAATCTTGGACTTGAAACACTGCACCTGCGTATGCCTCAACATTGTCGTAACGCTCAGAAAGTAGCAGAATATCTTTCTAAGAACGAGAAAGTGGCTTGGGTTAACTATTGCGGCCTGCCGGATAACAAATACTATGCACTGGCACAGAAATATATGCCGAACGGCTCCTGCGGAGTAATCTCCTTCGGACTGAAAGGCGGACGTGACGTATCTATCAAGTTTATGGATTCATTAGAATTTATCGCTATTGTGACTCACGTAGCTGATGCCCGTAGTTGTGTGCTTCACCCCGCCAGCCATACTCACCGCCAGTTGTCGGATGAGCAGCTGATGGAAGCAGGTGTACGTCCCGACTTAATCCGTTTGTCCGTAGGTATCGAGAATGCGGATGATATCATTGCAGATATCGAGCAGGCATTGAATGCGTAAAAGCTGATTACTATCAGATAACAAACAGCAAAGGCACAGGATATTTTGACTCTGTGCCTTTCTCTTTTCACCAATGCCTCATCCCTTTCTTATTTACTGCCTATTATCCTCCTTCTCAATAAGAAAGTTAATTTCCAACAGAATATGTTTAATCATGAACTGATAAATCGCTATAGATGTTTATCTTTGTAAGGAACCAAACTCTGTATAGATATGAAAAAGATTTTATTAGTAGCACTCGCGCTGTGCCTTTCTTACGGATTTGCTTATTCCTGTTTATTCAATCATTCAATTAATCTGACCACAAAGATGCAGAACTTCGAAACGGATTCGTTTACCACCAAGAACGGGAAAAGCCTGAAGATCACTTTCTTTAAGCATGCCAGTTTGTTAATAGAATATGCTGGAAAAAAGTTTTTTATTGATCCAGTCTCTGATTACGCAGACTTTACACAGCAACCGAAAGCTGACTATATCCTGATCACACATGAACACCATGATCATTTCGATACCAAAGCGATTGCTGCTATCGAAACTCCGGATACAAAAATTATTGCCAATCCGAATTGCCAGAAGATGCTGGACAAAGGACAAGCCATGAAAAATGGTGATATACTGCAAATTACACCCGAAATCAAACTGGAAGCAGTACCTGCTTATAATACAACTCCCGGTAGAGACAAATTCCATCCCAAGGGACGTGACAACGGATATATCCTCACTGTGGGCGACACCCGGATTTACATTGCCGGAGACACGGAAGATATCCCGGAAATGAAACAAATAAAGAATATCGATATAGCCTTTCTACCTGTCAACCAACCGTATACGATGATACCGGAACAAGCTATACAATCTGCTAAAATCATTCAACCGCATATTTTGTATCCGTACCATTACGGAGATACGAATATCAATGAAGTGAAGGACGGATTAAAAAACGAAAAAGAAATAGAAGTACGTATCCGTGCTTTACAATAAAAAGACAAACCTAGTTGAAAAATAAAAGGACGTTCCTGGGGAAAAAGGGGAAATGTGGGAACAGGAACGTCCTTAAAAACATAATAATACAAAAATCCGGACTTTCGCAAGGGCGCATCTTTGTTTCTCGTCTTATGGATATCCCCTTCATAAAGAAGTAGTGCATTAATCCGGAAGATATCAGGAGAAGGATTATTATGATTGAGCTCTTGTTTATTAAATTATCTCTGTATTCGTATATCTTATTTGTTATAGAAATGAAAAAGAATATTTATCGTATTATAGTGATGACTGGTAAGCTGTCTGAATATAAGTACCAATTACATTGTCATTATTCATCTCGATATATCTCTTTAGTAATTCCGAGAATCCGGATTGTATCTGTTCCACCGGCTTATCCGTACAAGCAGCAGAATATGCATCTATAGCCAGAAGAAAATCCTGCATCCGTTCGTTCAGCATCGTTCCTTCCGTACAAACGACATCGGCAATACTCGCTTTTATAGTACCGTTTTCAATCACAACAGGCAAACGGTATTCCAGTCCCATTTTACTGGCATGGATCGAAAGTATCTTTATGACCGGATTTTCTATTTTTGTCGTGTCTGCAAAAGCAAACTTTCCATTTATTATCCTTGCGCTGTCAACAGGGGCATCCGTCGAAACATCTTTCATGTAAACCATTTTACCCTCAAATTCCGGCAGAGGCGCACTACCGTCAATTCTGTAACCTCTTATTTGAGAGCAAGCTCCCAATACTAATACCCCAATGAAAAAGGGCAAAAGTCTTATACATCTATTCATCGGACTTTTATTTCTTCTTGAAAAGAAAGAAAAGCCGCCCGCCAATATCAGCAGAGCGGCTTTCACTTTTCATTTATACATTTGTATAATCATTGTTCGTCAGAATCTGAAGCCAAGTTTCACCACAGGCATTTCGAAAATTTTGATGTTATGGTGACTGACATTGTACCTATCAAATCCTTTCGGACAAATTTGTATCAGATCATAGCGATAAGCTAAAGGATGCATCTCGAACCCGAAAATAAATCCTTTGGCAATGCTATACTCGATACCTGCTACGGCAGCTACTTTCATACCATACATCTGACCGGCTTTGCTTCCTGCGGTATAGACCTGAGAAGGAAGTTCTTCCGAATCATCGCTATCCTTATAGGTATCACCGGTGTATGGTTCTGTAGTTTCAATGCGTGCCATCTGGAAGCCAAGGGCGCCTCCTACGTATGGATGAATACGTTCGTTGCGAGTCTTGAAGTAATAGTTGGAGCCGACAGAGGTATACCAGTTATTAGTCATCTGCGCATTGATATAACTTTGCGCGGGTATGATCATATCGGGTACACTGTTGTCGCCTTCTACATAGTCTTTCTTGGGAGTCAGGCTGATGTTCATGCTAAACTGGAAATTGATATAGTTTTTATGGTATTATATTCCAGTTCTCAGACAGAAAATACTTGCCTTCGATTCCGGCTATATTGACCAGACTATTATTATTCAGACTACCGATATTCAGATAGCGGTTCAGGTCACCGGAGTTATCCGTTCCTCCATTGGGAAGTCCGACGACTCCTTCGGTGTTGGTGAACTTGGGAAGCAGATAAGAGGTGTTCTCATTGAAGAACTTTCCGCTACCAAGTAAAACCGAAACCTGCCACTGTCCTTTCTTCGGAGCAAACGACGCATCATCACTGCTGCTGTAACGCTGCGCCAATGAAGGCGCAGCTGTTATACAGGTCAGCAAAAGTAATGTGCATAGTTTCTTTATCATTTTGTTACTTTTACGTGATTAAGAAATTACTTACTCAAGGTTTCCAATACAGCCTTAACTTGTGCAAGAGCAGTATCATAGATTGCTTTCGCTACATCATAAGCTTCTTGAGCTGTTTCCAAAGCAAGTTTCTTCTGTTCTATTACATAAGCTTCCTTATATTCACCCTTGTTGAACAGTTCAATGCTCTTTTCTGCTGCAGTAACCTTCTGTTTAGCTTCTTCAACTGATTTTTCCTGAGTAGCAACTTGATTCTTCCAATAATTCAGAACAGATTCTACAGTTACCACAGAACCAGTACCAGTGACTACACCACCGTTGATACCATCAATCTGATCTTGAACAACACTGATCAAGCCAGTGTAATCTTGGATCAATTCAGCAAACTTCTTACTATTGGCCTCAGCTTCAGCAGTCAAAGCATCTTGTTCTTCTTGTGCTTTCTTCACCTCTTCTTTAGCAGTCTTCAGAGCAATACGAGTTTCGTCAGCTTTTGCAATAAACGGATCCATTAAAGCAGTATTCGTATTTATTTCTGCATTCAGATCAGCAAGTACACCTTCCATTTGAGCCTTCAATGGTTTAATCAAGTCGGCAGCAGCAATCATATCTTTGCAAGTCTGTACATCGTCATTAGCAGCCATCATAGCTCCCAAAGTACCAAAGTCAGTCAAAACAGCACTATTATTCTGCTTAATATAAGCGCGGACCATTGCTTCTGTTACTTCAACAAGTCTGTCTTCGCCAGGAATCACAGTACCAAAAGTAGCATCAGAAGTATACTCTAAAGCATCTTCAGCTGTATTGCGATCTAACTTAGTTGCACTTAATTTAGTAAATTCATCTGCAGAAATATCAGAGCGTAATGCCTGCATGTGGCCAGTTTTCTTACCATCTTTTTCCTCTTCTTTATAGAAAGCATCTTTGCCTGTCATATCTTCAACACTAACTGTATTAGCCAGTATCTGACCGTAAGGATTAGCAGCAAGAGCAGAATAAGTACTAATTGCAGGAGCCACCTTAGCAACAGCAGTAGCAGCGTCCCTAGCAGCTTTAACCAATGCAGCTTTAGCCTTTTCTACTTTCTTATCTTTATCATCGGCAAGAGCTTGATTTCCTGCAGCTTCACCTTTGGCAGCCAAATCAGCAACAGTCTGATCAAGTTTCAGCCATTCAGCCAAAGTAGCATTAGCATCAGCCTTTGCTTTAGCTTGTTTCACTGTATCGTCCAATATAGCTTCCAGTTTACTGGTAGTTTGTTCAGCAGGAGTCAATGCCTCCCATGCAGCCTTACTAGTAGGAGACAATGCGGTAATCATATTGTCACGGTATGTTTTCTCCAATACCGAAGCTTTTTCTTTTTCTACAGCATCATCATAAGCAGCTTGATATACGGCATCCCATGCACTATTATAAGCTTTTACTGCAGATTCTACTGCGGCATAAGAAGAATTATAAGTATCTGTCACCTTTTTCAGATCAGTAGTTGGCACTGTAGTTGCTGTACCTTTTACCGCTTTTGCAGAAATTTCCCAGTTAGCTTTATCCTTTTCAAATTTTTCTTTAGCATTTTTGGCTGTCTTTTCTTTTTCTGCCAAAGTCAACTTATTCCATTCAACTCCATTTTCGTCTACAGAATATTTACCTAAAGCATCAATCCAGGCATTTACTTTCATCAGAGTAAGAGATGCCTGACTAGTTCTGGCTGTTACATCTTCTATTTTCAAATCAGCATTGTACTCAGTTTGTGTATACTGAACAGCCGGATAATCAAACACACCCGTACTAACAGTATATCCATCTAAAGATGTAAAATCATTGCTACTACTAAATAATGTCTTCAATCCTTCATTAATAGGTTCAGATTTATAAGCTGCAATATCAAGCTGAGTATTAACCTGTGTTGTAGAGTCTGCTACAGCTTTATCATATGCCTCTTTAGCAGCTTTACGCGCTTTTATCTTTTCGGCTACTTTTTGTTCTGCAGCTTTATAATCTGCGGAAGTCTTAATAGTAGCGATCTCAACATCAGCTTTGCTCTTTTCACTTTCATATTCAGATTTCTTCTTCTTCAGATCCAGGATCTTATCATCCCATGCAGCTGCATCAAAGTCTTCTGCCAAAGCTAACATATTATTTTTCTCATCCAATAAGATTTCTGCCTTTTCAACTGCAATCTGTGCCAACTTCAATTCAGCCTGTAAGCTAGCTAATGTCGGAAGATTAGGATTAACCAATGCATCATAATAATTATCCTGAGCTGTCTTTAAGGCAGTGTAATATTGGTTCAGGCTAGCAGAAGCAACATAAAGTCTTTGCTGTGCTTTATCAATAATTGCTTTTTCTCCATCAGAAAGCAGAAGTTTTCCAGCTTCAATGAGTTTCATTGCATTATCATAAGCTTCCTGTGCCTGTGCTGTCTGAGTCTGATAGTTCAACATAGCTGCTTTGAAGATTTCAGCTTCTTCAGCCATTTTATTTTCCCAGTAAGCTTTGTCTCTGTTAGCTTCAGCAATCTTAGCTTCCGCCTCAGCTTTTGCTTGTTCGGTAGCAGCTTGTGCGCGTTCTACTTCCAGTTCTTTCAGTTTCACGTCTAAAGCATGCATCTGAACATCGTACTCTTTGTACTGATTATCCAATTCTTTAGATTTGTTTACCAGTTCCTGATAAGCTACTTGCGCTTTTTGCCATTCCACTTCCACCAGTTTTACCGCAGCCTGTGCTTTAATCAGTTCGGATTTTGCTCCCCGCAGATCAACGATACCTTCCGGTTCATCGGTATCAATACATCCCGTGAATGTAGCTGTCGTACCCGCCATTAGCAAGGTTGCGACCAAATACGTCCATTTTCTCATAAAAGTAAATTAAATGTTATACAATTAATAAATAAAAAATTTGTTTGCTGTCATTTCATAATCCATCTCATCTTGGTGGTCTGTCTTTCCGTTACTTTGTAGGTAACGGGAAAGCGTACTTTTCCACCCCGACAGAGGCGTCTGCGGGCTACATTCATTAAATAAGTAAAGAATATTTTTAACCCCTGCTCTCAGACGATGGCAGAGGGGAGGGAAATCTTTTGCAAAAATTAAAGACCAAGCCGTGTTCTTCTCAAAAAATCCGCAGTTTTATTCTGTGTGTTTCTTTTTTTTAGTAGTTTATCAGAAAAAATATCATTTTTGTTTGCATGTTTTCCAAAATATACCCATATTTGCAGCGTCTTTTCTTCCCGTTACCTACAAAGTAACAGTTCTCTAAATCAAGAACTTACATACACCACAATCCTTCTTTAAGGAAGAAATAACCGCTACATTCGCTTCATCAATTTTCTTATTCTTGAAAGGTTTCAGATACGTTTCCGTCACGGTGATGGAAGAATGCCCCATCGCTTCGGAAATAACACCGGGATGTACCTCACAATAGTATGCCATCGTAGCCCAGGTATGACGGGCAGTGTACGAGCTTACTTCAGATGTCAATCCCAAAACCTGTTTCAAAATCATTAACTGATAATTAAAGTTGCGCAATGCCAGCTGATATTCCTTGTAAGCAGCTTCCGTTCCCTCTCCACTGGTGATCAGCGAAAAAAGATAGGGAGAAGCAGGATCGGTATTCATATACCGTTTGATCAGCTTCATAGCTTCCGGTACAAGAGTCACTGTTAATAACCTGCCGGTTTTTCGACGGCGGTAAGTCATTACATTCCCATCGATATCATGCTTTTTCAGATAGGCAAGATCCACAAAAGGAATCCCACGAAGTAAAAACATTAAAAAGAAAAGACCACGAGTACGCTGTAGTTCCTTGTTATCCTGACACAGCTGTTTCGGAAGTTCCTTCATCAGACGCTCCATGTCTTCCTTATCCAGCGCACGTTTCCTGTCCGCGCGCGTTCCTGTATAGACATACCGGAAGTGATGAGGCACATAAGGCGCAAGATGGCGGTCGACCGCACGGTTATACACTGCACGCAACGTACGCATATAAGTGGAAACTGTATTCCAGCTACAGTTCCTGCCACGCAGATACGATTCGAAACTTTTAAGAAACTCCTGACTTACTTTCCGGAAAGGAAGCTTATCACTTCCATGAAAGGCAAGGATTGCACTCAGGCTACTCCTGTAAATATGGGCAGTCCCAAAATTCCCACTTTCCCGCAGCCCATCGGCTACTTCCTTCATAAACGAAATTAAATTCCCCATTTTCTACTGATTTAAATAATACTCAAAAGATACGTTCGTAGAGAAAGCCGTTCCCTTACCCACTCTGCTTTCCCCAGTGTTCTTTGTTTTTCTATTCTCTAAATACTAATAAGACAAAGATAGAAATAAATTTGTTCGGTGACCGAACCGTTTCATAAATCTGTTTTATAAAGGAAAATAAGTGACTTATACTTATTTTTCATACATTTGTATGCAACAAAGAAATAAACATGGAACAATCGAAGAATAAACGTACACGCCGTACCCGCGCCGAACTGGAAGCGGACGTGTTTGATGCCATCCGCCAGCTAGCAAGTGAAAAAGGTCTGGCGCAAATTACCTTTACGGATATTATGCAAAGAGCCGACATACAAATGTCCGTCCTGCTCAATAACTATAAGAATATAGAGCGACTGCTGGATAAGTACGCTTACATTTCTGATTATTGGCTGCACGATCTTTTCGATGAAGAGCACCCTACAGACAAAGCCAACGAGGACATCATGAAAAGCACCTTAAAGGCTTTGGCAAATTACTTATATGACAATACCGATATGCAGCACTTGCTAGTGTGGGAACTCGAAGCAGACAATTCGACCACAAGACGTATGGCACGAAGCAGGGAAAAGCATTACAAAGTGGCTATAGAAGAATACAAAAATTTGTTTGAAGGAACGGGTATCCCAATTGATATAATAGCGGGACTTCTTACTGCCGGAACATATTACCTGATATTACACCGTAAGCGTTCCACATTTTTTAGTGTGGATTATCAGCGGAAGGAAAATCGGGAACGCTTGTACAGTACACTTGAATATCTTTCCGGTCTGGTGTTCTCCGCGCTCAAAGAGCACAACCAAACCATAGAGATAGCCCGCAATTTCAAGCAGAAAGGTATAGCGGATGATGTGATAGCAGAATGCACGGGTTTGTCTGTCGATGTGGTGAAAGGGCTTTAGATTGATCATTTGTCAAGTTTTCATACGGAGACAAAGGACAGTCCATCCGCCTTAACCAAACAAGCGAAGAACTACATTATTAGAAATTAAACGTTTTGAGCAGTCATAAAACAGCAGTTATAAGACAGATACCGCTGTACTGCTATCCGATTAATACATAGCATGATACAAGTTGCTATATTCTCAAAGTATTCTCATGCCTTTGAGAAAAAATTCTCACCACAGTGAGAAAAAGTTCTCATGCCTTTGAGAATTATTTCTCAATGCGATGAGAAAATATTCTCACGGGCATGAGAATAAAAGCGTTTATACTAACCTGCCAACGGTTAACTGCCTTTCTGCTTATCTCCGGGTTTAATTGACAAGATTTAAAAAACAACTTAATATATCACATGATCGGGAATTTCAGAGAATAACTCATTTCAAACAAATAAAAAGGCGTGCCTGCTTAAAAAGCAATACACGCCCTTCCTTTCATACACAAACATTAAATTTATCCAGTTTCAGGTGTTCGTCAATATACCGAATGCCGTCCACCTCAAAAAGTCCTCGTAAGAGAGTATGGTTCAGCGCCTGCTGAACAACATACGGAGTACCTTGCAGGCAACTCTGATAAATAACCTCCTGCAAATCTGCCGCAAAGCGATCCGGATCGACTCCCGGAAGCAGGTAACCACAGATTTTACAATGCGTCAGTACGTCGATAAACTGCTGCAACCAGAAGGCCTCTTCCCGTTTGAAGGAAGCGCTGTAATCTTCGTTCGCGGCGATATCCAGCAATAAAGTCTTTCCTAACGAATGCAATAGCGTGAGATACCCGTTCACTGTGGCAAAAAGCACCTGCATACACGAACTGTCCATCCGCATCTGACTTTGTTTCAGACAACTTCTGATCCCGTTGGTGAAATCAGAAAGACAGATGCGGAACAGACAAGTCTTACTGGGGAACAGCTTGTAAAGCGTACGCTTCGACATCTTCATCCCCTTGGCTATGTCATCCATGGTCAGTCCGTCAGCACCGTGCAGATACATCTCGTGTTTGGTGTATTCGATTATCTGACACCGTACTTTTTCAGGATTCATACTATCCTCCTACATCCGGCCTCCGCCCAAAGCCTGATACAGTGTAATCACGCCCTGGATTTCGGTAAAGCGATTGGCTACCTGTGAAAGTCTGGCGTTCAGCAATGTCTGCTGTGCGGTCAGTACTTCCAGATAAGTAGTATTATTACTATGTTCCATCAAAAGACTAGTGCTTCTGGCAGCAGTCTGCAAAGAGGTGATCTGCTTATCGTAGAAAGCGGATTTCTCACGGGCCGTCTGATATTGCACCAGTGCCTCGTTTACTTCCACACCTGCGTTCAGCAATGTCTGTTCAAAACTGAGGCGGGCTTCTTCCTGCTGTGCCTTCGCTATCTTCAACTGGGCGATATTCGCTCCCTTGTTAAATAAAGGTTGCGTCAGTGAAGCTACGGCAGAAGCAACAAACTTGCCCGGATTGATAATCATGCTACCGGCACTGTTTGTCCATCCGGCACTCCCGCTCAGCGTGATGGAAGGATAGAAAGCGGCACGGGCAGCATTCGTCGTATAGAACGCTTGCGCTAAAGAGAACTCCGCGCTACGTACATCCGGACGGTTGGAAAGCATCTGCAAAGGAATCCCTACGGAGAAGTCTTCCGGCAACTGCTGGTTTTCCAGTTTGCCGCGTTGTATCTTGTGAGGTGTTTCCGCCAGCAACAAAGCCATTGAGTTCTCCGTCTGATTGATTTGTTCTTTCAGGTCGAGCACTGCCGTACATATATTATAATAGGTGGCTTCCGTCTGAGCCAGTCCGGCTTCGGTCATCATACCGGCCTTCTTCATGGCACGGGCTGTCCGCACGCTCTCTTTCCATGCCGCTTCGGTGGACACGGAAATCTCATATTGAGCGTCGAGCATCAGCAAGGTATAATAAGTATTTGCCACGGCAGACACCAACTGTGTCTTCACCGCCTGTTCATACTCCTTGCTCTGCTCATAGGCCGCTTTTGCCCGACGTTTGGCTGTGGTCACCTTTCCGAAGATATCCAGTTCCCACGAGGCAGTCACCGGCAATGAGTAGGTCTGTGTCGCTTTGCCACGGTCGAAGCTGCTCACAGCTCCTTCCGGTGCGAGAAACAAAGAGGGCAGATAAGAAAGCTTTGACGTCAGCAACGAAGCCTCCGCTTCTTTCACACGGAGATGCGCTGTCTGCATATCCGTATTCCGTACCAAAGCCGAATCGATCAAATTCTGCAAATACGAGTCAGTAAAGACCTCTCTCCACGAGAGATTACCGAAGTTCGCCGTATCGGCGGAAGCGACGGTCTCGCTTCCATAAAGTCCTTCGGGGACTTCCGATACAGGTTTGTATTTATTGTAGATACCGCAACTGCTCAACACGAGCGTTGCTGCGGATAAGATTAATATTTTCTTCATCATCAATTATTTTTTTCCTGCTTTAGATTTTTCTTCTTCACTCACCTTGATTTCTTCCTCGATCTGCCAGTCTTCCGTAGGTCTGCTCTGCACAGGGCGTAAGCGTTCCTGCAACCACTGGAAAGCAATAAACAAAGTAGGCACGATGAAAAGTAATGCCAGCGTACCGATCGTCATACCACCGACTACACCCGTACCCAACGAACGGTTACCATTGGCTCCTACACCGCTGGACAACATCAATGGGAACAGACCGAAGATCATCGTCAACGCTGTCATCAGAATCGGACGCAGACGGGCTTTGGCTGCACTTACCGCAGAAGCGATCAGTCCCATACCTGCCTTACGGCGTTCGGCAGCGTATTCGGTCAGCAGGATGGCTGTCTTTGCCAACAGACCGATCAACATAATCAAACCTGTCTGCAAGTAAATGTTATTCTCCAGTCCGAACATCCATGCGAAAAGGAAACTTCCCATCAATCCGCAAGGCACACTCAGAAGCACGGCGAACGGAATGATAAAGCTCTCGTACAATGCACTCAGAATCAGATAAATCATCAGGAAGCAGATACCAAAGATGATCATAGTCGTACCGCTTTGCTGATTTTCCTCACGGGTGATGCCTCCGTAATCATAGCCATATCCCTTGGGAAGAGACTGTACGGCTGTTTCCTGTACGGCCTTGATAGCGTCTCCCGTACTATATCCGTCTGCCGGCATCGCATTCACGGCGATGGAATTGTACATATTGAAACGGCTCAGCGACTCTGCACCGTAGCTGCGTGTCAACGTTACGAACTGGCTCAGCGGAGCCATCTCTCCGTTCGACATACGTACGAAAGCATTGTCCAGTGAAGTTTCGTCCAGACGGAATTGCGGGTCTGCCTGAATCATGACTCTGTATACTTTAGAGAAACGGTTGAAGTTGGACACATACTGACCGCCATAATAACCGGACAGTGTACTCAGCACTGCATCCGGTGTAATGCCTGCGCGTTTACACTTGGCTGCATCCACCTCTACCGTCCACTGCGGATAGCGCACATCGAACGTAGAATATGCCATCGCAATTTCCGGACGCTGGTTCAATGCTCCCAGATATTGCTGGGTAGTGGTAAAGAATTCGTTGATATCACCGCCCATCTTATCCTGCATATGGAGTTCCAGCGCATTACCCATACCGTAACCCGGAATCATACCCGGCGAAATAGCGAAGACACTGGCATCCTTGATATCGGCCGTACGACCGTACACCTGACCGATGACTGCCTGTACATTATCTTCGTCATTCGGACGTTCGTCCCACGACTTCAGTTTCAGAATCAACATACCGAACGAGCTTCCCTGTCCTGCCAGCAATCCGTAGCCGGCCACTTTCTGCACGTGCTTAATCTGCGGAATATCTATCAGACGCTTTTCGATGCGCTCCATCACTTCGTCGGTCGTAGTCAGCGAACTACCGGCCGCCGTACTTACATTGACGAATACCACACCCTGGTCTTCGTCCGGCACCAGACTGGTCTTTGTCGTGTTCATCAGGAATACAAGCAACACTACGGAGCAAACGAGCAGCGACCATGCCAGCCATCTGCGTTTGATAAAGATCAGCACCACATTCTTGTATTTCTCTATCAGAATATCGAAAGCCGAATTGAATGCTTTACGGAAACGTGCCGCAAAGTTATTCTTCTGCGTACCGTCTTCATTGATATAGGGTTTCAGCAGCAACGCACATAATGCCGGACTCAGCGTCAACGCATTAATAGCGGAAATACCAACGGCAACCGCCATCGTCAGACCAAACTGGGTATAGAACGTACCGGAAGTACCGCCCATGAAGGATACCGGAATAAATACTGCCATAAACACCAGCGAAGAGGTGATAACGGCATTACTGATACCTTTCATTGCATCGATACTTGCCATATAGGACGACCTGTACCCCACGTCGAAGCGTGCCTGCACCGCCTCGACGACAATAATGGCGTCGTCCACCACCGTACCGATGACGAGCACGAGCGCAAACAGCGTGAGCAGATTGATACTGAATCCTGCCAGCGCCATGAAAGCAAACGTACCGATGAGCGAAACAATAACTCCCACCAGAGGAATCAGCGTAGAACGGAAGTCCTGCAAGAACACATATACTACAAGGATAACCAAGATAATCGCCTCGATCAACGTCTTCACCACCTCATGGATAGAAGCGAACAGGAAGTCGTTCGAACTCATCATCTGTGTCAGTTCCACTCCTTTCGGGAGGTCTTTACGGGCTTCTTCAAGGAATTTATCAATGTTCTGGTTTACTTCGGTCGCATTGGAACCCGCCGTCTGGAACACCATGCACGAAATGCCCGGATGACCGTCCATTCCACCGTGATAAGCATAGCTATCCTGTCCCAACTGTATCTCGGCGATGTCTTTCAACTTCAGGACCTCACCATTGTCCGTAGAACGAATGACAATATCTCCAAATTCTTCCGGAGTGATCAGACGTCCTTTATATTTCATTGTATACTGATAGGTTTCGTTCGAGTTTTCACCGAATGAACCGGTGGCCGATTCGATATTCTGTTCGGCTAGCACACCGGTGATGTCCGACGGAATCAGTTTATACTGGGCCATCACGTCCGGCTTCATCCATACACGCATGCTATATTCACCTCCCATAATCATCAGGTCGCCTACACCCGAGATACGCAGAATCTCCGGTTTCAGATTGATACTGATATAGTTGGAAAGGAAGTTTTCATCGTAGCTATCGTCCGGACTGGAGAGCGAGAACATCTGCAGGATACTTGTCTGACGTTTGGAAGTAGTCACACCGACCTGCGTTACTTCTGCCGGAAGCTGTCCCGTCGCTCTCGACACGCGGTTCTGTACGTTGACCGCTGCCATGTCCGGGTCTGTTCCCTGCTTGAAGTACACGGTGATACTCACTGTACCGGCATTGGTGGCGGTAGAAGTCATGTAAGTCATGTCTTCCACACCATTGATCGCTTCTTCCAAAGGAGCAATCACACTCTTCTGCAAAGTTTCCGCACTGGCGCCATAATAGGTGGTACTCACCATAATGGTAGGCGG
>OAWW01001169.1_pt1 | contig 15270 bp, 9 predicted proteins | sample 1517191 | NCBI WGS metagenome assembly OAWW01 (sample SAMEA2580253, study PRJEB22360) | human gut metagenome | biome: human gut; feature: human-associated habitat; material: faeces | place: Denmark | collected 2008/2010 | reverse complement strand
TGATGTGGTCCCCGCGCGGGGCCCGGCCCCCCGCCGCGGCGGAGCCGGCGCCATCGACCCAAGAGATCAGCGCCTCCGAAATCGAATACTCTGCGCCTCGGCCCACCGGACTGGCAGCCGCAGTAGCACCCCCTTCCATTCCACTGGCCCCGGCCAAGCGCGTGCAGGCGAAATTCAATCCCCTCGCCGATGGCATGCTGTATTTGGTGGTGTTCGTCGGCGGGTTCTTCGGCACGGCGATACGATACGGGCTCTCGCTGCTCCTGCCGAATCCGGCCGCGCCAAGTGGCCTCCTTCATTCGTTCCACACCGCCACGTTCATAGCGAACATGCTGGCGTGCTTCATCTTCGCCGCCCTGAGCACGTACATGTCGCAGGCGGCGTGGATTCGCAAGCGCATCCGCCAGCTGGTCAGCCGCGGTGTCGGCATGGGCATGTGCGGCGGGTTCTCCACGTTGTCGGCGATGATGATCGAGGACCTGAACTCGTTGCGCGCCGAGAACATCGTGGGATTCGTGACCTACACGCTGCTGAGCTTCATCTGCGGTTTGATCATCGCGTGGCTTGGCACCATGCTGGGCCTTGCGCTGAGCCGAAAACGCGAGGCGCACGTGGTGGCTCGCGCGGTGCGCGAGTCGCAGGCCGCCGGCGCTCCGTCCGGAGCAGACTTGGCTGTTGAAAGTCAGGCCGGTTCGGAACCGGCTGCGGGCCGCGTACAAGACATGCCAGTATCCGACGAACAGAACCTTCCGTCGTTCGAACCGGATCCGATCACCGCGGAAATTCCGCTCAGGCCTGATCCTGAAACCGGGGAGGTGCGCTGACATGTTTGCCCTGATCTGTATGTGCGGCGGCTTGGGCGCCGTGACGCGGTTCGTCCTGAACACCTCGATTCAACGGTGGTGGAACCGCGCGTTCCCGCTGTCCACGTTCATCATCAACGTGCTCGCCACGTTCTTCGCCGGCGTGGCCGCCGCGGCCTACTTCTACCAGACGGCCGACCATTCGTCGTACCTGCTGTTCGTCACCGGCTTCCTCGGCGGTTTCTCTACATTTTCCACGGCTATCAACGAGATGGTGTCGCTCGCCCGCAGCGGCAAATACGCCGCGGCCGCCGTGTACTTCATGATGACCGTGCTGGTGCCGGTGGTGTGTGTGGCGCTGGGTTGGGGGCTGATCGCGCTGGTGCGGTAGCTCGTCTGCGCTGGAGTGGCTCTCAAAACTCGCAGATACAAAAACGATGTTGTTGGAAAATAGGGGTTCTGTTTTTGTATCTGTAAGTTTTGAGAGCGTCGCTCTGTATACAATTAGGCGAACAGTCATATTGTGACGGCAAACGATGGAGTGGGGGCATGGTCGGGATGCGTGATGTGGCCAAAAAGGCCGGGGTGTCGTTGAGTACGGTGTCGCTGGTGGTGAATGGTGCCGGGTGCGTGTCCGATGACATGCGCGAGCGCGTCGCCGAAGCCATGCGTGCGCTCAATTATGTGCCGAACGAGCTCGCCCGCAACCTGTATCATGACCGCACCAACACCGTCGGCGTCATCGTGCCTACCATCCGCCATCCGTTCTTCGCCACGTTGGCGGCCGGTCTGCAGCGAGAGCTGTCGGAGCGGGGGCTGCGTACCATGCTGTGCTCGACGGCCGATTCGGGTACTGGCGAGGCCGAGTACGTCGACATGCTCCGCCGGCATATGATGGATGGCATCGTGATGGCGGCGCACACCGAGCACGCTCCGGATTACTGGACTTCGATCGGTCGGCCCATCGTGGGGTTCGACTGTTATCTCGGCGAGGGCATCCCATCGGTCGGCTCCGATCACGAGCAGGGCGGGCGACTGATCGCCGACCTGTTGATTCATAATGGTTCCCGGCATGTGGCGATGGTAGGCGGCCCGTGCAGGCAGTTCCATGATCTGGCGCAGACGCCGACTGGCGAGGCGCGGCAGACGGAATTGCCCGGGAACACCACGTTCCCGACCGTGCGCTATTACCTGACGCTGGAGCGTGAACTGCAGCGTGCAGGCATTCGGTGCGAGTACATCGAGGCCGGGGAAGTGGCGGATTTTCAGGGTTGTGCGACGGCCATGCGCGAACTGTTCGACCGTTTTACCGACGTGGATGCCGTGGTCAGTTCCGATATCGGTGCCGCCTGCTGCGTGCAGGAGGTGTTTCGCCGCGGCATGCGTGTGCCGCAGGACGTGCAGGTCGTCGCCTATGATGGCACGTATCTGACCGACATGGCAGGGTTGCGTCTGACCGCCGTATGCCAGGACTTCGATGCGCTTGCCGGCACGGCCGTCGCCCGCATGACGGATGCCATCGAGGGGCGACTGGTCGATTCCGCCGGTGACGTAATCCCTGTTTCCCTGCGCGAGGCCGACACCACTCGGCGCTGATTGCCGCGCCTCCGCCAGCGAGTCCGGAGGCGGTACCTACGCCAACCGCTTCGGCGACGGCACCATCGCCTCGCTCACCGATGTGCTGCGCACCCGCTTCGCCGGGGTGTACGACGGTGTCCACGTCCTGCCGTTCTTCACGCCGTTCGACGGCGCCGCCGCCGGCTTTGATCCGATCGACCACACCAAGGTGGACCCGCGCCTGGGCTCCTGGGATGACGTGGCCGAACTCAGCAAGTCCCACGACATCATCGTCGACGCGATTGTCAACCACATGAGCTGGGAATCCGCGCAGTTCCAGGACGTGCTGAAGAACGGCGAGAAATCCGAGTACTACCCGATGTTCCTGACCATGAGCTCCGTATTCCCGAACGGCGCCACCGAAGAAGACCTCGCCGGCATCTACCGCCCGCGCGGCGAATCTCGCAAGTTCCGCACTCCCAAAAGTTTCACGCGACGCGGCCGGCATATCGGCCGTGCCGCGTCATCGTGTAATATGCGACCGTTACGATAGTTGTATACCCGTAACGAGAGCGCACAAGAGAAGAGAAGTAAACCGATATCATGACCGATGATCAGCAGCAACCGAACGAATTCCCCGCTCCGAAGCCGTTGCCGGGCAGCGTGTACATTCGCCCCGGCATCGATGATCGGCCTGATTACGACAAGGTGCTCAGCCCCGAAGACAAGTCCGCGGTCGCCCGCTTGGCCGTGCATCAGCCGCGGCGCAAGGTCGAGGCGTCCGTGACGCAAGCCGAGACCCAGGTTGCGCAGATGACTTCGGAGGGATCTCCCGCGGCGGCCGCGGCCTCCGTCGACACGGCGGTCCCGGACATGGGCTCGGCGTACGTGGACATGCGCGACCCGGTGGTCAGCGCCGACGGCCAGCGCCCGAACCCCGGTCAGGTGACCCGCCTGTCGTGGGGCTTCGCGGTGGGCGCGACCATGTCGATCGTGCCATGGGCCGCATTGAACCTGCTCGCGCTGCCTGCGGTCATAGCGAAAGTCAGCTGGCAGCGGGTCTCCAGCGCGGTTGCCTCCCGCGCGGCGTTCTCCGGTGGCGGCCAGGAACTCTCCGAGAGCCTGGTCAGTCGCATTGGCACGGTCGGCGACGGCGGGGTGGCGTCGGCATGGGCCATTGATCTGGCCGTGGTTGTTGTCGTGGGCGTCGTCGTGTCGCTGATTGCCGAGGCCGTCGTCTCCGCGCTGTCCGATCGCACGCGCGTGGCCGCTGGCCGGCGCACGCCGTGGATCATCGCGGGAGGCGTCGTCTCCGCGGTGATGACGCTGGCGCTGGGACTGTGCTCGAACGTGGTGGGCATCGCGTTGCTGTGGGGTCTGGTGCAGGTCGGTTATGTGATGCTGACCGTGCCGATGGCGGCCGCGTTCAGCGAGCGAGTGCCCGACAAGTTCCGTCCGCGCATCGTGCGCGCGCGTGGCGTCGGCCAGATGGTCGGCCAGGCGCTGGGCGTGTGGATCGGCGTCGCCTGCGTCGTGTTCGGCGGGCTGTATACGCCGTTCGCCGCGGCCGCCGCGGTGTTCCTGCTGGCCGGCATCGTGCCGGTGCTGGTGTGGCCGAAGGAACCGTCGAGCGAGGAGCAGCCGCATACGGCGATGAGTGCGCACATGCTGATGGAGCGGTTCCGCGCGCCGCGGCGCGCCGTCGAATTCTGGAAGGCGTTCGCTTCGCGCTCCTTGGTGTCGGCTGGTGTCGGACTGACGACCATGTTCCTGTGGTTCATCGCATCGGCGCTGATCTTCCGGGATTGGTTCACGCAAGGCAACTCCTCTCCGATCGCGGTACCGGTGTGCTCGTTGATCGCCTCGATGGCCTTGGCGACGCTCGTCGGTTCCGTGGGGGCCGCGTTCATCGCCGGTCCGGTGGGTGAGTACATTGAGGATCCGCGGTATCTGTCGGTCATTTCCTGCGTGCTGTACACGGTGGCGTTGGCTTTGCCCATGACCATGCCGAGCGCCGTCAGCATGGTGCTGTTCGCCCTGATCGGAGGGTTCGCGTTCGGCCTGATCGATACGTTCGGCCAGTTGCTTGCGATGGGCGCGTTGCCGGATGCGCGTTCGGCCGGCCATGATTTGGCGTTCTTCAACCTGTCGAATTCCGTCGGTCTGGCGCTCGCCGCGATAATCGGCGCGGTCGGTGTGGCCGTCACCGGCGGTTTCTCGGTGCTGTTCCCGGCGGCCATCGTCTGTGTGCTCGCGTCCGCGGTCGTCACGATTTCGATGAAGCGCTAGCAATCCGGCCGGATTGGCCGCTGTTGCGCCTCGTTTGGGATTGAGGCATCATCCTATCCGCGATTAGTCCCATCCGTTGCTGCTGAAATGGGACTTTCGCGGGATGGGGCGTCGATGTGTCTGTCTGTAATGCAGGCGGAACGCAGACAGGTTGTGCCGACACCGCCGATGTTGTTATGCCGCGGCCGTCCACATAGTGAACCTTTGATGGCTGTCGTGGAATCCCGCGCCTATGTTGTCAGACAGTCGAGCGCGAAAGAGCTCGAAAGACACGTTCGATACCGAAAGGAGGTTCGCCGCGATGACTGGATATGCTGCTGATAACGCCGCTAGCGCAACCACCGTTAACGTTGTTCTGCTGTCTGCACGAATTATTATTCCGTCTTCGCTGGCGGACTGATTCGGCATCACTGCTTGGAACCCCGCCAACGAAGGCAGGGCTCAGCGAGCAACCAATCGTATAGCCCTGCACGAGTCGCGGGGCTTTTTTTGATGCGTCCCACAAGGTCACCGGATCAGCAAAGCGGCAAACGAGAGAGAACAGAATAAAAAATCGCGGGCTCGTCCGCGTGCAGTAACAGGAGCTAACAATGACAGCAGTCACACTGACAGCTGACGGCACCACTTCGGTGGGTGGAAAAGCAAAGGCGATGGTCCGTGACTCGGTCAAGACCGTGATCGCCGCCTCGATGGTCGGAACCGCCATCGAATTCTACGACTTCTACGCCTACGGCACCGCCGCAGCGAACTACTTCCCGCACATCTTCTTCTCCGCGAAGGACAACCCCACCGTCGCGCTGCTGATGAGCCTGCTGACCTTCGCCATCGCGTTCATCGCTCGTCCGCTGGGATCCCTGATCTTCGGCCACTTCGGTGACCGCATGGGCCGCAAGACCACGCTGGTCGTCTCGCTGATGACCATGGGCGTCGGCACGTTCCTCATCGGCTGCCTGCCGACCTACAGTCAGGTCGGTGTCGGCGCGGTCGCGGTACTGTGTCTGCTGCGTTTCATCCAAGGCATCGGCCTTGGCGGCGAATGGTCCGGTGCTGCGCTGGTCGCCACCGAGAACGCGCCCGAAGACAAGCGTGCGCTGTACGGCTCCTTCCCGGAGCTCGGCGCCCCGATCGGCTTCTTCCTGTCGAACGGCACCTACTTCGTGCTGGAGTCGTTCAATGACACCGATGCGATGTGCGCCTGGGGTTGGCGTGTGCCGTTCCTGCTGTCCGCCGTGCTGGTGATCATCGGCCTCGTCGTGCGAGTCCACATGGAGGAGACCCCGATCTTCCGCATGGCCCAGGAGCAGAAGAAAGTCGTCAAGTCCCCGCTGACCGAGGTGTTCCGCAAGTCCTGGAAGCAGGTGCTGCAGGCGACGTTCCTCGTGGCCGTGACCTACACGCTGTTCTACACGCTCGCCACCTGGTCGCTCGCATGGGGCACCAAGACCAAGCGTGAAGGCGGCGGCGGCCTCGGCTTCACCAACCAGGAGTACCTGCTCATGCTGATGATCTCCATCTGCGTGTTCGCGCTGTTCATCGTGCTTTCCTGCCTGTATGCCGACCGGATCGGCCGTCGTCGCGTGCTGATGTTCTCGTCCTGCGCGCTGGTCGTGTTCGCCGTGCTGTTCCCGTTCCTGCTGGACAGCAGTCTGGTCGGTCAGAAGAACTTCGCTGCCACCATGGTGTTCCTGTGCCTCGGCTTCGCCCTGATGGGCATCGCCTTCGGCCCGATCGGCGCCTTCCTGCCCGAGCTGTTCGACGCGAACGTGCGTTACTCCGGCTCCGGCATCGGCTACAACCTCGCCGCCATCGTCGGCGCTGCTTTCGTGCCGACCATCGCCACGTGGCTGTCGAAGAACTTCGGCGTGCATTCGGTGGGTCTGTATCTTGCCGTGATGGCCGTCTGCTGCCTGATTGCGTTGGCGACCTGCAAGGAGACCAAGGACGTCGACTTTACGAAGTGACGGCGATGGTCGGGTACCGCCCGGCCGCGTTTGAACTCCCAAAAAACAACAACAATACACAAAAACAATCATTCAATATTTGGACGTGGGCAACCACGTCGCCTCCAGTGGTACTAGAAATGAGCCACAGGAGGGGATGACTTTGGCGCGGGACACAATCCCGCGTGGAAGCCGTCTGCAACCAAGAGGGCCGTCGAAAGCGAGCGCGTTCGGCGGCAAGACATCCAATTAAAGGAGTGCCTATTATGGCAGCAACTATCTGGTATGAGAAGGACGCCGATCTGTCCGTGTTCGATGGCAAGAAGGTCGCCATCCTCGGTTATGGCTCCCAGGGCCACGCGCATGCGCTGAACCTGCGCGACTCCGGCGTTGACGTGGTCGTCGGCCTGCGCCCGACCTCCAAGTCCGTCGAGTTCGCCAAGGAGCAGGGCCTTGAGGTCAAGCCGGTCGGCGAGGCCGTCGCCGAGGCCGACGTGGTCATGATCCTGCTGCCCGATCAGTACCAGGCCGCCGTGTACAAGAAGGACGTCGAGCCGAACCTGAAGCCGGGCGCTGCCCTGGCCTTCGCTCACGGCTTCAACATCCATTACGGCTACATCAAGCCTTCCGAGGATCACCCGGTGTTCATGGTCGCTCCGAAGGGCCCGGGCCACATCGTGCGTCGTGAGTACGCCGCCGGCCGTGGCGTCCCGGTCGTCGTGGCCGTCGAGCAGGACCCGGACGGCAAGACCTGGCCGCTGTGCCTGGCTTACGCCAAGGCTCTGGGCGCTCTGCGTGCAGGCGCCATCAAGACCACCTTCACCGAGGAGACCGAGACCGATCTGTTCGGCGAGCAGAATGTGCTGATGGGTGGCGTGAACAAGCTCGTCGAGATGGGCTTCGAAGTCCTCACCGACGCCGGTTACCAGCCGGAGATCGCCTACTTCGAGGTCTGCCACGAGCTGAAGATGCTCGTCGACCTCATGAACGAAGGCGGTCTGAACAAGGCCCGCTGGTCCTGCTCCGACACCGCCCAGTACGGCGACTACACCAACACCTGCATCGACGAGCACGTGCGTGAGCGCATGCAGTACCACCTCAAGCGCATCCAGGACGGCTCCTTCGCCAAGGAGTTCATCGACGACCAGGACGCCGGCGCTCCGAAGTTCAAGGCGCTGCAGGAGGAGTACTCCAACGTGCGCATCGAGACCGTCGGCCCGAAGCTGCGCGCCATGTTCTCTTGGAACAAGGACGCCGTGAAGGACGCCGACGAGGCCAACTCCTTCACCGGCAAGATCGCCCGCGCCCAGGTGCAGTGATTTCTGAAGCTGTGAGGCCGTAAGACCGTAGAGCTGTAAAGCCAGGCCTTACCGCATGACTCAGGTCGTTGTCTTCGTCGTTCATCGCCGAAGACAACGACCTTTCGTTTATCTGGTCCTATTAATGTGTTCGTAAGCAATGTGCTTACGAACACATTACGAGTATCAAGGGTTGCTATCACACCAAATTGCGTCACTGTGTGCGCCCTTGCAGCGTGTGCCGCCTGTGTAAACCCTTTATTTTTCAACGGCTCTGCAGATTGCGTCACTGAGAGAGGTCGCGCACAGTGACGCAATCCGCGCACAGTGACGGTCGATAACCATGGTTGTGTCGCACGATTCGCATGTTTCGTATGATCACGTGCGAGTTGCAGGATCCGACGCTGGTGGTATCAGCGCCGAGGCTCGTTCGCTGTCGTCTTCCGCGATGCCCGACTCATACGCGGCGCCCTTTGCGGCGTTCTCTGGCGCGGTACCTACGTTGCCGCTGACGGGCCGTCTCAGCACGATCATCTGCCAGCAGTGCCCGGAATTTCGGGTGTGGTCTATTCCGGCAGGTGGTGTCAAGGGCTTTCGCCACCCTTTGCGCGAATCGTCGCCGCCCCTGCGAGGTCAATATATCATCGGCAAAGACGACGATGACTGTATATCCCATCGCCCGCAAAGCCTGCCTCTTGCGTTCGTCCCATCGGTATTGTCGTTTGTCGCGGCGATGCGCGTCTCCATCGTATTCGATGATGACCCGTTGTTTGGGGTATGCGATATCGACTATCGCCTCGTGAGCCAACTCCGGAATGAGTATCTTCCAGTGTTTGACCGGCTGCGGCAATCCATGTCGCAACATCACGAGAGTGCAGCGGCATTCCATGGTGGAGTCAGTCACGGCATCGAGGAAAACGAGAGCATCAATGCATTTCCTTCTGCCCGGGAACGCGTCTGCTCCATCAAGGAACCGCGATATATTGGCGACCGTCATGGAGCCTGATGACGCGCGCAGATGGCATCCGCCAGAACGATTACCTCGATTTGCGTGAGATACGGCGCCAGCAGTGCCCATGTCATCAGCGGGTGCGTGTAGACGATGGTGATGTTGTCGTGAGTCCATGTGAGGTGGGCGATGCCCGTCAACGATGGCGGGCATTTCAGGTAGGACGTATCTTTCCGTCCGGATCTCTTGGTTGGCTCCCCAACGTACAGTACTTGGAACTTCACGGCTTCAAATCTTGAACATAGCGGTGTCTCTATGCCTGCCAGACGTAATGCGGTCATACCGGTATAGACCGGTGGCGAGGTGTTGATGGTTTTTCGTGAGTGTTCCATGCAATGCAGGAACGTCGTGGATTGCAGCTGGCGCAGTGAGCGCGCAAGATAGTTGTTCGCGACTGTTGCGCTGGAGTTGACAGGGGTGTGCTGATTCGTATTCATGGATTGAATGTAAGCATGATAATCTGCGGTGCGCCACCGGCCGCCTCAAATCTGTGGATAAGTGTATAACTCATCGGTTATCCACAGTGATGTAGCGAATGTGGATATGTAACTGGCGGAGATGCTGCGTGTGGTGCTGCTCTGCGGATGGAGGAACGCGTCACTGTGTGCGGGGTGCGTCACTCTGTGCGTCCTCACACACAGTGACGCCCATGTAAATCCCTTATTTTTCAACGGTTCTGCGAGTTGCGCCACTGAGAGAGGGCGCACACGGTGACGCACCCCGCACACAGTGACGTTATTGCGGGCTTCCGCCGTGCACGGGTACGGGTATCGGATCATGTGACTGATCCGATACCCGTACCCAACGCCTCAGAGCGCCTGCGGGCGCAGGACGAGATCGAAATCGAACTCCGCGTCGTCGAGGCGGTATTTCTCGTGCAGCTTGGGACCGCAGCTGTTGGACCCGACGCCGGACTGCATGTAATCCACGCACACCACCGTCGAATCCGCCGGCTTCAGCTCGCTGTTGTGGGCCTTGGCGGTCAGCTCCTCCTGGGTGTAAGGCAGCGCCTGGAAGTCGAAGGCGTGGTCACCGGCACGGAGCACCAGCAGCTCGGCGTCATCGCTGGCGACGCTCGCCCAATCGCAGTCGTGATGGTTGCCGTTCTCCTGCGGCTTGATATACGGCTCGAACAGCGATTCGGGAGTGCCGGAGAACACGCCATGATAGCTGGACCGGCGCTTGTCGATGTAGCTTTCGTTCGGGCCGAGACCGCAATAGGCGATCTGCCGCATCGGCTTCGGCACGAACAGGCGCAGGCCGAAACGCGGCAGGAACGGGAAATCGGTGTCGCGCATCACATGCATGCGCAGCGCCACCGAACCGTCGGGCGCGATGGTCCAGTCGGCGTCGATGTCGGCGATGCGCTGCACAATCGGCGCCACCAGCGCCATCGTCGCATGGATCGTCACCTGGCCGTCGACCACCACCGAGCCGTCCTCGGACGTCGCCATGGCGCTCACGTCGCCGGCGTCGACGTTGCCGTCGTCGAGGATCGCATCGTCTCCAAACGAGGCGACCGGCGCATCCTCATCGTCCGCACGCAGTTCAATCGACTCGGGCTTGGCGATGACGTCATCCTCATCGACCAGTACACCGACCTCGTACGCGCGCGCCTGAGCGCGGTCATACTGGGCGCGAATCCAATCGGCCTTGATGTACTGGTCGTTGTCGGTGGGAGCGCGCCACACGTTCAGCTCCATCGGCCTGTTAAGCAGCGATCGGTTCGCGAACGACATCGACGAGAACAGGCCGGTACGGCGGTCGAGCACATACCGGAACGTCGAGCCTTCCACGGTGATCGAGGCATCGGTCTGCATGACGGTCAGCGGGTCTGCCAGCACGTCGTCGTAGCCGGCATCCGCGGCATCGTTCGCCCCATCGTCGGTGCCTTCTACGCTATCGGTGCCGTCATCGGCAACGTCGTCGACATCGTCATCCGAGCCGATGCCATCGGCGATATCGGCCAGCGCGGCGACGACCGTCGGATTGCGCGGATCCGTGGTCGGCACGGCGACCTCGTCGAAGCCGAGCTCGAAGCCGATCGGCAGTGTCTCGGTGTCCGTCGCCTGATAGTACTTCACCAGCATCGTCACGTTCCCGGCCTCGGGTATGGCATCAAGGATCTCAGCCGGTATGTCGACGACCGCGTCACCATGCGGCGCGATCGATGGCATCGACGGCGTGTAATTGCCGGGATGCTCCTCCCGGAACGCCGCGCCCGCCGCAGGGTCGCTCTCCCACGCAGCCCATGCGGTCTCCACGCCATCCACCAGCAGCTCGAACGTCATGAACACCGCGTCGGCGGCATCCAGGAAGTCCAGGTAATTGTGCAGCGTCACCGTGCCCGCGGCCGCGTCGAAACCGGTCACGCGCACCGGCCGATACACGTTCTTGAACTCCAGCAGCCCGGTATGCGGCGTGCGGTCCGGGTACACCAAGCCGTCCATGCAGAAATTGCCGAAATGCGGGTACTCGCCCGAATCGCCGCCGTACGCGTACTCGCGCTTGCCGGCCGCGTTCGTGCCACGGTCGATCGCATGGTCGCACCACTCCCAGATGAAGCCGCCGGCCAGGCCGTCATAACGCTGGATGCGCGTGAAATAATCCTCCAGATCGCCCGGGCCGTTGCCCATCGCATGGCAGAATTCGCACAGCACGTACGGCTTGACGCCGTTGTCGCCGTCATCGCCGTTGCTGCCGTCGCGCAGCCCGTCCGGCGTGCGCGGCCCCTCCTCGGAGAAGTACTGGTCGATCTCCTCGACGGACGGGTACATGCGGCTGTGTACGTCAAGATAGCTGTAATCGCACTCCTGTCCCTCATCCACATACCGGGCGCTCTCATAGTGCGTCAGGCGGCTCGGATCGAAGGTCTGCGTCCACAGCAGCGCCGCCTCGAACGTACAGCCGTACGCACACTCGTTGCCCATCGACCAGAAGATGATGCTTGCATGGTTCTTGTCGCGCTCCACGCTGCGCTGCGCGCGGTCAACGGTCGGCGCGATCCACGCGGGGTTGTCGGCGATAGGCCGGTTCCAGCGCTTGTTGACGGCCGCGTCGCTCTCGTCCGGATGCACGCCGCGCATCGCGCCGTGGCTCTCGTTGTCAGCCTCGGCCACCACATAGAAGCCGAGACGGTCGTACAGGTCGTAGAAGTGCGGCGCGTTCGGGTAATGGCTGGTGCGGATCGCGTTGACGTTGTGCTCCTTCATCAGCGTGAGGTCGCGCATGAGCTGCTCCTCGTTGATGACCGGGCCGGTCACCGGGTCGCTGTCGTGCCGGTTGACGCCGTGGAGCTTGATCGGCTTGCCGTTGACCTTGACCACATTGCCATCCACGCTGACCTCGCGGATGCCGACGAGCGCGGTGATGACCTCGTTCGCGGTGGTGTACACGATGGTGTACAGGTACGGCGTCTCGGCGGTCCACAGATGCGGGTCGTCGACTGCCAGGGATGCGTGCGCGGTCGGGGCGAACGCGCTGTCTCCGGTGAATCCGGTGCCGTTCGCGCCGCCGGCGAGCGTGCCGGTCACCGACGCGATGCGCAGTGCGGCCTGTGCGTCCGTGGAGTCATCGTCGATGGCGGCCACGTCGTCGATCGACTCGATGACGCCTTCTTCTTCGTCGTCCGCGGCGGTATCGTCGCTGCCAGTGCCGGTCGCGTCGTCGGCTTCGCTCGCGTCGGGCTGTGTCCGAACCGTCACGTCGTCCTCGTCCCCGGCCATCGGATCATCGATCGGCTCCGAGGCCGCCTCTGCCACCAGCTCGCCATCCTCATCGAACAGCTGCACCTTGACCGGCACATCCGCATCGTCGAAGAACGCGAAATCCACGTCGACCGTCGCGTGATCGACCGGCGACGCATCATATTCGTCATCGCTGATGCCGGCCTCAACCAGCGCGGAATCGACATTGCGCCAAATCGACGTATGCACGAACATGTCACGAATCGCATACTTGGGACGATCCAGCAGATACACGTCACGGAAGATGCCGCTCATGCGGAACTTGTCCTGATCCTCCTGATAGCTGCCGTCGCACCACTTCAGCACCAGCACGGCCAGCGTGTTCACGCCGTCCTCCAGCACGTCGGTCACATCGAACTCGCTGGTCGAATGCGACACCTGCGAATACCCGACGAACTCGCCGTTCACCCACACATAGAACGCCGAATCCACGCCCTCGAAATTCAGGTACGTGCAGGGCGCGTCAGGATCGGACGTATGCATGAAATCGCACAGGTACACGCCGCACGGGTTGTCCTGCGGCACGAACGGCGGGTCGAACGGGAACGGATAGTCGAAATTCGTGTACTGGTGGCGGTCGAAACCATGGTTCTGCCACACGCTCGGCACCGGCGTCGTCGTGAAGCCGTCCGCCGCCAACGCACCCGTGGCGGCAGTGCGCGGATCGGCGTTCTCCGGTGCGTCATCCCCGCCGAAATCCACGTCATAGAACACCGGGCGGCCGGCGGCGCGCAGTCGGGAGACCTCGGCGTCCAAGTCGTAGATGCTCGCATAATACTTGAAATCCCAGTCGCCGTTCAGCAGCATGAAACGATCGGAATTCACGCGATTCTCGCCGACCGTGTCCATCGGCGTGGACGCGGGCACGTAATACGCGCGGTTCGGCTGCGTGCCGACATGTAGATGGCCGAGACTCTCGTAGTACCGGGGAATGAACATGATGGAGCCCTCCTTGGTTGTGCATGTGCCAGTGCGATGACACTGCACACCATTATCGGCGTCAGCATGGTCGAGAAGTAAGGCCTTTGCCTGGCTTCCGGCGATATTCGCGGGTCCTGGAAAGGTGGTCTCGCGCTAAACCAAGGAAAATGGCGGCTCGCAAGGTTTGTGGGGACTTCGTTGTGACTTGTGTTCGGCGTGTCGGATTATGGTGGGCTGGCTCTGTGCGCTCGTGAGCCGTTCCGGCTCTGTTCGCGCGTGCGGCGGCCATGGCTCCATCCGCTGGATGTGCGCGACTAAGGGCGGACGGTCTTGCGCGTCTGCGTGACCTGGTATGCGGTCAGCAGAATCGCAAGCCACACCACACCGGCGATGACGGCGACGCGATAGCTGGACGAGAAGCACATGAGCACCACGACGAATGCCAGGAATGCGAGCACTACATACGGCATCACGCGGGCGAACGGCAGCTTGAAATGGATGCGTCCCAGAGCCTCGTCTCCGGTGAGCCCGGCCAGCTCGCCGGGCCCGTCTCCGGCCGCCACACGGCGACGGAAATGAATCTCGGTGACCATGATCATCGACCAGTTGATAACGCCAGCAATCGTGGCGATCGACATCAGATAATTGAACGCGAAATCGGGCCACAGGAACACGACCACCACGGCCAGCGCGGTGATGGCCGCGGAAGCGAGCACCCCGACAACCGGTACGCCGTGGAAGTTGAGCTTGCCGAGGATTTCGGGCGCGTTGCCCTGCCTGGCCAGCGAGTACAACATGCGGGAGTTGGCGTACAGGCCGGAGTTGTACACGCTCATCACCGCGGTCAGACACACGAAGTTGAGGATGCCGGCGGCCGCGTGCACGCCCACCGAGTCGAAGATCTGCACGAACGGGCTGGTCGTGCCGTCGATCGTGTTCCACGGCACCACGGCCATGATCACGCCGAGTGCGCCGATGTAAAACACCAGGATGCGCCAGATGATGCCATTCGTCGCGCGGGGAATGGTTCTGCGCGGATCTTCGGTCTCGCCGGCCGTGATGCCGATGAGCTCGGTGCCGCCGAAACTGAACATCACTACGACCAACGCCATCAACAGTCCGGTCCATTGGCCGTCGGCACTTTGCTGCAGCAGGCCGTGGGGGAGTACGCCGCCATCGAGCGCGAACCAGTTCGAGAAGCTCGCCTTGACGCCGGAATCCGTTGGCAGTCCGGCAATCAGTACCGCGAGCCCGCCGACGATCATCGCTATCACCGCGACGATCTTGATGATCGCGAACCAGAATTCGAACTCGCCGAACTTGCTCACCCCCAGCAGGTTCATCGCCGCAATCACGACGAGAAACACCGCGGCCGACACCCATTGCGGAATCGCGGGAAACCAGTAGTTGACGAACGAGCCGACCACGCTCAGCTCCACCATCGACACCAGAATGTAATTGAACCAGTAGTTCCAGCCGCTCACGAAGCCGGCGCGCTTCGACCAGTAGCGGGTCGCGTAGTAGCTGAACGCACCGGCCCTCGGGTCTTCGACCGACATCTCGCCCAGCGCCCGCACGATCATGAAGATAGCCAACCCGCCCACAAGATAGGCAAGCAGGATTGACGGGCCTGCCAGCGCGATCGACTCGCTGGAGCCATAGAAGAGTCCGGTGCCGATCGCACCCCCCAGCGAGCTCAGCTGGGCA
>OAWW01001134.1_pt1 | contig 15699 bp, 9 predicted proteins | sample 1517191 | NCBI WGS metagenome assembly OAWW01 (sample SAMEA2580253, study PRJEB22360) | human gut metagenome | biome: human gut; feature: human-associated habitat; material: faeces | place: Denmark | collected 2008/2010 | reverse complement strand
TAAAGGTCCACCCGGGCGCCGCCGTGCGGGCGGTCCTGCCGGACGGCATCCGCTTCCGCATCCGCTTCGCGCGCGCCAGACGCATCTTGGCTCTGGACTGCGACTTCCTGCATGAAAACCCGTACGGCAACACGCGGGAATTCATCGCGGCCCGCTCTCCGGAAGGGCTGAACTACAAGGAAGACAACCGGAACCGCACGCGTCTTTACGCGGCGGAAGGCCGCGTTTCCCTCACGGGAGCCCATGCCGACCACCGCCTTCCCATATCTCCGGCACGCCTGGGCGTCTTTCTGGAAGAACTGGACTTTTACATCCGCCAAAAAAAATCCTCCAACCCTGTTGCCGGAAAAACTCGCATTTCCGCCCTTCCCCTGACAAACCGGGAACAGGAATGGCTGAAGCACTGTGCGGAGGACTTGTGCAGCCATCCGGGGGAAAGCGTGGTCCTTCTGGGAGAATCCCGCCCGGAACTGGCGCTCCGCGTCTGGCAAATCAACGAACTTCTCGGAGCCATCGGCCCGTGCATCCAGCTTCTGGACGCACCCGCCGCACCAGCCCCCGGAACCCTGGACGACTTCCTCCGTGACGTGAAACGGAAAAACGTGGACATCGCCCTGCTGCTGGACGCCGGAAATCCCGTGCTGGACGCCAGAGAAGGGACCGCCCTGGCCGCCGCCCTGAGCCGGATGGAAAGCATCCACCTGGGCCTGTACGAAGACGAAACCTCACAGGCCTGCCGCTGGCACCTGCCCGCGGCCCATCCCCTGGAATCATGGGGAATTGAACGGGACTGCCGCGGAAGGTTCTGCTACCGCCAGCCCGTCATCCTGCCCCTGTACGGCGGCATCTCCACGGAAGAAATCCTCTCCGGCCTGCTCTCCACCAAAGGGCACCTCATCACGGCGGACAACTCCCCCTCCCACCTTTCCCCTGTTTACCACCGGGCGCGCAAGTGCTTTGAACGCGCCGTCAATCCGGAGGACAAGACCGCCGCATGGACGCAAGCCCTGCAGCGCGGCTACTCGGAAGAACCCGCCTACGCCTCCCTGCCGCCGCAGGAGGAAGCACGGCAGGCAAAGGCCCTGGCCGCGGCCTCTCTGCCGGACGCGTCCGACTATGGAAAATTTCTTCAGGAAAAGGACATGCTGGAACTGCAATTCCTTCCGGACTACTGCATCGGGGACGGCCGCTGGAAACGCAACGCCTGGATGCAGGAATGCCCGGACCCCGTCACGGGCGCAAGCTGGGCGGCGTCCGCACAGGTCTCTCCCTCCACCTTCCGCAAGCTGGGCGGCAAAGACTCCTCTCCAGCCCGCTGCGTCCTCCACTCCCCGCAGGGACGGACGGAAGCCCCATTCCCGGCGTGGCGGACGGCCTGATCGTCTTCCCGCTGGGGTACGGCGGCCTAAACCCTTCCGCAGATGGGCAGGAACATTCCGACGGATACGCCCTGAGGAATCGCACCGCTTACTATCTGCCCCCCATTGCCGCCAAACCTGAAAACGGAAACACCATATCTGAAGAAACGCCTATCCTTTCCGGCTACGGAATCTCCCTGTCTCAGATAAGCCTGAGCCCCTTGCCGGAACGGACAGAAGCCGTTCAAAGCCCGGTCGTCCAGCCCACCCCGTTCGCGCAAATCTCCGCCGGCTCCCTCTCCCCTCCTTTTACCTCCCCCGGAGCGGACACCGTTTACCAATGGAAAATGGCCATTGACACGTCACGGTGCATCGGCTGCAACGCGTGCATGGTCGCCTGCCGGGCGGAAAACAACATTCCCGTAGTAGGCCGCGACCAGATGGCGAAAGGGCGGGCCCTGGACTGGATACGCATCGACAGGGACTTCACGGACACGGGAGCCATGACCGCCATTCCCGTGGCCTGCCAGCAATGCGGCAAGGCGCCGTGCGAATCCGTCTGCCCGGTCAACGCCACCGTCCACACCACGGAAGGGCTTAATGCCATGGTGTACGCACGATGCTGGGGCACGCGGTACTGCGCCACCAACTGCCCGTACAAGGCGCGTCGCTTCAACTTCTTCGACTACGCCAAGGCATCGGACGAAGCCACGCACCTTCAGCGCAACCCGAATGTGACGGTCCGCTCCCGCGGCGTCATGGAGAAATGCACCTATTGCGTCCAGATGGTGGAGCGCGCCAAAATCCGGCACAAATCCCGTCTGATGAAGGAACATCCCGGGGAGCCCTCCACCTCCATCCGCATCACGGACAAAGACCTCCTTCTGCCGGACGGAGCGGCTCAGACTGCCTGCCAGCTTGCCTGCCCCATGGGGGCAATCACCTTCGGCAACATGTTGGACCCGTCATCGACCGTTTTCCAGGCCAAATCCCTGCCGCGCCATATGAATCTGCTCCCTTCTCTGGGAACGGAATCGGGCACCGGATACCTAGTCCCTGCACGCAATCCCAATCCCCGCATGGAGTAAAGGAAGGGGGAAACTCATCTTCATCCTCTTGGGCATTCTGTCCAGCGCCTTCCGGATTTAAATGGCGAATCAACGCACAGAGCGCGCCATGATCTTGTCCAAGACAGGCTTGATGGTCTCCGCCATCAGCCTCTGCCCTTTCGTATTGGGATGAAGGGGACCCGCCTTCTTTCCATTAATGACTACAATCTGAGGATCATAAAAGAGGTCTTCATTAACACTCCCGTCTTCCTTCAGGAATTTTCCGCTAATATCCAAAAAGGTGACATCCCGGCTGCCGCGGTACAGTTCCGCCAGTTGTTTGTTGATACTCATGTCCTTCTTAAACTTTCCCCCGGGATCCGAGGCTCCCGGCACATGCCAGTTGCGTATATCGCTGGGAAGAATACCAAGAAGCATCACATGAGTTTCGGGTAACTTTGCCTGTACGGAAGAAACTACTTTCCGGATACCCTCCAAAGTTTCCTTCTCCGTTTTCATTCTTCCCGTGTCGTTGGTACCAATCATGATGATGGCAACCTTGGGATTGACGTGGTCCAGAATCCCCTTATCTATGCGCGCCAGAACATCTCCGGTCAGGTTGCCGCTGACACCCAGGTTTTTTGCATGATAGCGCCCATAAAATTCCTCCCAGATAGGGAGAAAATCCTGCAACGGCGGTTCCTTTTTGCAGTAATTGTTCGTAATAGAATCTCCTATGTAGACCAGATCCGTTCTTCCTTCTGGAGTATAAAGGGGATCCAGCTCTGCCAAAATCTTTTGCAATTCTACTCCAAGTATTTTGTATCCGGCGGCGTTGAGATGAACCCCATCAGACATATATTTCTTGTTGGCCCTCCCTGAACGATCGTCCTGCAAAAGATCTCCCGGATTGGCGAAAAAAACGGTTTTTCCGTCAGCCAGCTGTTTGTAAAACTTATTCGTTTCCTTGATGACCGGAATGCAAAAATCCATATCCTGGCGCGGGAGAACGCCAAGCAGCAAAATCTTGGAATTGGGGCATTTCTTTTTTACCAGTTCTACAAGGGCTTTCATGTTGGCGGCGCATATCCGGGCCGTATCCCTTCGGTGCCCAATGTTGTTTGTGCCAAGCAACATAATGATCACGCGCGGAGAAAGGCCATCAAGTTCTCCATGAGAAACACGATAATAGGCATTATCAATATAATCGAAGCCAAAACCCATATTAGTGGTTCTGTACCTTCCGAAAAGTGAGCGCCAGGAATCATATCCCTGGCCGGAAACCTTGTCCGACGGTTCACCACCCCATTTATGGGTAATGGAATCGCCAATGATAACATACTCCGGACAAATCTCCCTGTTGCGCCGGACAACAGCTTCATGCCTGTCCTGCCAGCTGTAGGAAGCGGCATTCCTGTACTGGGGTTCCGCCTTTAGTGAAGAAGGCAGGCTTTCTCCAAGAGCAGCGTAGCATAAGCCGAACGATACCAAAAGAAGCAAAAAATGATTTAACATAATGGCTTCTACGGGAAAAGCGGAAAAGAACTTTCATCCTCCTCCATGAACATGCTAAGGCCGCTCCCCGTCAAGGAAGCGGCCCTGCCAGTTGAAGGTCTTTATAAATATTTACAGGCTAGTCTTCCACGATTTGCTCAACGGTCGTAATCGTTTCCACCACTTCAATATTGGCGGCAGCGGCAAAGTTGTTCACCGCCTTGAGCAGGGCGGGCGTCATGAGCTTGTCCTTCTGAATGCGTTGGCAATTTTCCAGCAGGTCCACGATGGTATCCTGGACATCTCCATTAAGTTTGGTAATCCGGATAGCCTGTTGGGAAGTGAGCTTCACATTTTCCATGGACTTGTCCAATTGCTTGGCCTTCTGAGTCAGAGCATCGAGCTGCTTGATGGCGATAGCGACCGCCGTATTGTCCTTCACGTCGTCCAGAACCTTGTTGGCGGACGAAATCAGGTCGACATTCTGCTTAGCCAGCTCTACGGGATCGACCGCATTCTGGGCCATGGCGGAGGCGGAGCATACGATCGCCACCACGGGGAGTATTTGATACGTTTGAATCATTGTTTTATCGGTTGTTCGGGTTAAAAGAAGAGGTGTTCCTCTTTGCATCTTTAGATTCATTCCAATACACAAACCGTTGCAAAACGTATTTGTCATACACTCCTTACCAGCTGGCGGCAAAAGGATTGCAGATGATAATATTAATTGGCGACCCGCTTCATTTCACCGCTTTCTAACAAAAAGCGGAGAGGGCGGTATTTGGCGGATTTCAAGTCTGGATCTTCCGTCAGAATAGCTTCCGCAAGCTCCCTGCCGCGGTGGATCAGCCGGACGTCCAAAAGCCATTCCTCAAACCGCACTCCCTTCAGGCCGCTCTGGGAAGTTCCCAGCACGTCTCCCGGCCCCCGGAGTTTCAAATCCTGCTCCGCCAGGTCAAACCCGTTGGACGTGGTTTCCACAATGTGCAGCTTTTCCCACTGTTCATCTCCGGGCTGGGCTTCCGTCATCAGAATGCAGTAGGACTTGTACGCTCCGCGGCCAATGCGCCCGCGGAGCTGGTGAAGCTGGGAGAGGCCGAAATTTTCGGCATTATTGATAATCATCACCGTAGCGTTGGGCACGTCCACGCCCACCTCCACCACCGTGGTGGAAACCAGCACACTGGTCCGGTTGTCCCGGAAATCCTTCATAACGGCCTCCTTTTCCTCCGCAGGCATCCTGCCGTGCAGCAGCCCCACGTCCACATGGGGCAAGAGGGCCTTCCATTCGTCCAGCTCCTTCGTCACGGCCTTTCCCTTCCGGGACTCCTCCCCGTCAATCAGCGGGGAAACCACGTAAATCTGCCTTCCTTCCTCCAACTGGTCCCTGACGAACTTGACCACCTTCTCCCTGTCCTTCGCGGTGCGGATGGCCGTCACCACCTTTCCCCGGCCCCCCGGCATGCCGTCCAGGATGGAAACGTCCAAATCCCCGTAAAAAGTCAGGGTCAGCGTCCGGGGAATGGGGGTGGCCGTCATCACCAGCACGTCCGGCCTCTCCTCCCGCGCAATCAGCTTTTCCCGCTGATTCACGCCGAACTTGTGCTGTTCGTCAATCACGACAAGGCCCAGACGTTCCGGCACGTTCTTCCCATAAAGGAGGGCGTGCGTTCCCACCACAATGCCGCCCTGACCGCCGAATGAAATGTGGGATTCCTCCTTCCTCTCCGCCGTCACCAGGGAAACGGGAACATCCAGCTTGTCCAGCATCTGCCTGAACTTCAGGTAGTGCTGTTCCGCCAGAATCTGGGTGGGAGCCATCATCACGGCGGAATACCCGTGTTCCACGGCCAGCAGCATCGCGCACAGCGCCACAAGCGTCTTCCCGGACCCCACATCCCCCTGGAGCAGCCTGTTCATGGAACGGGGGGCCTTCATGTCCCGGTAAATCTCCCGCACGCAGCGCTTCTGGGCTTCCGTCAATTCAAAAGGCAGGGACGCCGCCAAATCCCGGACCAGGAGGCTGGAACCGGCCGTCTGCATGCCGGGAACCGCCTCCGCACGGCGGCGCCTGTAGGCCACGTTCAACTGCTGGGCCAGGCACTCCTCCAGCGCAAAGCGCCGCCTCGTCTTGTCCCGCGCTTCCGCGGAACCGGGAAAATGCAGGTCGCGCAGCGCCGTCTTGCACGGAACGCCGGGCACAAATTCATAAATCTCAGGTTCCGGTTCCGGAGACAACTGCTCCAACGCCTCCCAGACGATCTCCCGCAGCCTGCGCACGGGAATGCCCATCCTGCCGCTGTACACGGGCACGATGCGTTCAGGGTGGATGGAATTGTCCTCCCCCTCCCGGATCAACTCGAAATCCGGATGAACCATGCTCAACTTCTTCCCGTAGGGCTTCATGCGCCCGTACACGATCATCTCCTGCCCGGCGCACAGCATCCGGGCAATCCCCGGCATGCTGAACCACAGGCAGGAAAAACGGGCATTCCCCAGGGACTGTTCATCCTCCAGGACGGCTTCCACGTACCTGCCGCCCCCCTGGCCCCCCTCCCCTCCCCAGCCGTTCCAGCCTACGTCCACCACCCGGCCGCGGAGGCAGACGGGCGCGCCGGAGGACAGGGAATCATAGCGGTCGAACATCCGGCGGTCCTCATACCTGCGGGGCAGCATGAACAGCAGGTCCCGTACAGCGGCCATTCCGGCCGCCTGCATCGCCGCCAGTTCCTTGGGACGAATGAAGGAGCAGGCCTCCAGGGGGGATGTCAGAAGCAGATTGCCGGCCATTGTTCCAGGCGCTTTCCTCACAACTCATGCACCAGGCGGCCCGCATCAGTGCGCCGCCGGCGCGGGACACAAACCAGCTCCATTTGTCCCCGGGCCTGCCGTTGGTCAGCAGGGGGGCGGGACAATTCTTGCCTGTCCAGTAATAATGGGGCACCACATTGCGAAGGGGAATATTGTACTGCTTCATCAGCACCGCCGTCAGCTTGGCGGAACGGTTCCAGGTCACGATGGGATTGTGGGACCGGACCTCCCCCATCTCAATGCCGATGGAATACATGTCACCCGGGCCGCCGCGGTCCGCGTGCCGCCCCGTTTCATTCAGGGGGATGTGCTGGATGGCGTGGTACTGGTCCACGGTGAAATGCCAGTTCAGGGAACCCATCGCCCCCCTTTTCAGGGCACGGGAATGGGCGGCGGCGTCCCCGGTGGGATTGGCCGTGCTGTGGATGGTGATGAAGCGCGGCTTCATGGAACGGGCCGCGCGGCGCGCGCGGGAGCGCGGGGACATGAAATCCCGCTCAATGCGCACTTCCCCGGCCATCTGGGACATGGTGCGCGGCACGGGGGGAGCATTACTGATCCTGAAGCTGATGGCGGGAGGCCGGGAAGTATCCGAACACGCCGCAAACAGAGCGGGAAGCGCCAGAAACGCCGCTTTTGCCATCAACTTTCTAACATTCATGATTCTTCCCTAGACTATCCAATGCAAACTGGCAAGCAATTTCCCTGTCAAATCACTCCTTCATTACATCCCGGAATGTCCAATCCGGCAGGCATTGACAGAAATTCAATTATCTTCATCGGCAAATTCGATTCATTCCCTCCCTTTTCCACCGCCTTTCCCATGTTAAAACATTTTTGATGAAGAAACAAAGACGCCGCTATTACCTTGACGACTAAAAATCAATTCACTAGTTTTCACCCGCATCCCGACTCAAAAACATGAACACCCTTGCACACTATTATCGCCTGATAAGAAACATCATGTTCGGCAACGACGACCTTCAGGGATTGGGAAACAAAAAAAAGATCACCACCGCCTTATTCATCATCTCCTTCATCGCCATCGTTATTTCCCTGATCAAAGTCACTCAAACCGTCTTTTCATCCCCTCTGAACGAATACCGGGAAATGGCAAACGTCGCCGCCATTCTAAATATCAGAAGCGGGGCACTCTTTGACATGTCCCATTTCCCCGGCAGTATTTACCTGTACGGTTTACTGCAGCCATGGCTGCTTTCCTTCCTCCCTGATTCATGGGACCCCATATTTCTCAACAGAGTAGCATCCTATTCATTCATGGTCATAGCCTTTATTCTCTTTATCATCATCCAGAAAAGGCTTTTCCTCCTGCTGAACATTCCGGCTGCTGGAAAAACGCTCCTGGCCACCGGACTCATCTATTTGAACTGCCTGTTGAGCATAGCACCCTCCAACATGGGACCGCCCAACTTCCTCGGAATGGCCTTAACCAACGCCATCCTGCTTCTTTCCCTGTATTCATTCAGGGGCAAGACACTTCTTCTGGCCGTGCTGGTGGCTGCCTCATTCCTGACGAAACAGTATTTCCTGTTCTCCCTTGTCTATGGAGCGCTTGCCTTCATCTTCCTAGAAAACAAACATAAATGGCTCAAACTTTCTTTCTTCATGGTCGCATCAGTAGCACTGGTTTCGCTTTGTTTCCTGCTGGATGAAACCCGTTACGCCATCCTCCATCACTTTGTAGCTCAGCAGCCATTCCGGAAAACTCTGCCTCTTTTCTGGATCAAATTAAGCCAGTTTGTGATCCTTCTCATCCCTCTTTTCTGGATCTTTTACAAACAGGCCATCATTGACTCCACCAAACCTGAACAGGAAAAAACGGCCAAGCCATCTCCGTATTTCCTGTTTATTATAAGCGCTTTCATCCTGGCTTTTCTCGCCATCGTAAAAGTAGGCGGCCATGGGGGCGCGATCGGACTCATGTATTATGTTCACATTCTGTTGACCCCAGCCTGCCTGTGCGGTTCCATCCTCCTGGCTAAAAACCAGAAAAACGGTCTATTTACGATTGCCATAGCGCTTCTCGCCCTCGTTGCTATCCAAACCACCGCCGACATCAACAGGACGAAAAAGAAACATCATTGGGATAACATCGCCATGATCCAAAAGGAGATGCAGGAACACGGACGCCAGTACGTGCTGGGGTGCCCCATGACCTCATTTCTGGAAATCTCCCTGTTCCGCCAGGCCTCTGATCCGGGACAGCTAGAATACTACCATACCCTGAACACCTCTCCGGGGTCCTTCCGGGAACTTCTTGGCGGAGTAAACGCCCAAAATGAACAATTCCAGAAGCAGCTCATTGAAGACCTTAACAGGAAAAAGTACAAGGTTATCTATACGGATGCCATTTCCCTACTGGAAACACAGGAGATATTCAACAAGGAATTGATGAAAAACTATATCCGGACCGGCTCCTACGTCATCAGTTCAAAACTTGCCGGAAAGGAAGTCACCAGATGGGTGCCCAGATCCATGTAACGCGATAAACTCCGGAACTGGAAAAATCCCTCTTGAAGACGTTCATGCCATGATGCGGCCATCCGCAATCATGGACCGAAACATTTTCCCGGAGACATTGAATCATCAACAGGCAGACCCGTAAAAAGCCGCACGGGAGACTTGCCAACAGCCATTTCCGTGCATACACTATTCTCACCATGAGTACCACTCACGAAGCAGCTAAGAAGTGGGTCGAAGAAATCGCCCAGCTTTGCCAACCCGACTCCATCTATTGGTGCAACGGCTCTCAGGAAGAAAATGATGAGCTTTGCAACATGATGGTAGAAAAGGGCACCTTTATCAAACTGAACCCCGAGAAGCGTCCCGGATGCTTCCTCGCCCGCTCCACTCCCTCGGACGTGGCCCGTGTAGAAGACCGCACGTTCATTTGCAGCGAGAAGGAAGAAGACGCCGGCCCGACCAACCACTGGGCGGACCCCGCTGAAATGAAGGCCAAGCTGAAGGGCCTTTTCCAGGGCTGCATGAAGGGCCGTACCATGTACGTCATTCCCTTCTGCATGGGTCCCCTGGACTCCCCGCTGGCCAAGATCGGCATTGAAATCACGGACTCCCCCTACGTCGTGGTCAACATGCGCATCATGACCAAGATGGGTGCGGAAGTTCTCAAGCGCCTGGAAGACGAAGTCAAGGGCGGCGGCAACCCGAAGCGCGACGGCTACGGAACCTTCGTTCCCTGCCTCCACACCGTGGGCGCTCCCCTCGCAGACGGCCAGATCGACGTGCCGTGGCCCTGCAATGAAGAAAAATACATCTGCCACTTCCCGGAAACGGAAGAAATCTGGTCCTTCGGCTCCGGTTACGGCGGCAATGCCCTGCTCGGCAAGAAGTGCCTGGCCCTGCGCATCGCCTCCGCCATCGCCCGCAAGAACAAGTGGATGGCTGAACACATGCTCCTCCTGGGCATTGAATCTCCGGACGGCACGAAGGCCTATGTGGGCGGCGCATTCCCGTCAGCCTGCGGCAAGACCAACCTGGCCATGCTCGTTCCCCCCGCCTCCTACCGTGAAGCCGGCTGGAAGACCTCCATCATCGGTGACGACATCGCCTGGATCTGGCCGCACGAAGACGGCACCTTCCACGCCATCAACCCGGAAAACGGCTACTTCGGCGTGGCTCCCGGCACGTCCTACAAGACCAACCCGATCGCCATGGACACCATCAAGAAAAACGTCATCTTCACCAACGTCGGCCTGACCGACGACGGCGACGTCTGGTGGGAAGGCATGGACGGCCCCGCCCCCGCCCACGCCATCGACTGGCAGGGCAACGACTGGACCCCGGACTGCGGCCGCAAGTGCGCTCACCCGAACGCACGCTTCACCGCTCCCGCCTCCCAGTGCCCGACGATCGACCCCGAATGGCAGAACCCGGAAGGCGTGTCCCTCTCCGCGATCCTGTTCGGCGGCCGCCGCGCCACCACGATGCCCCTCGTATTCCAGTCCCGCGACTGGACGCACGGCGTATACGTGGGCGCCACGATGGGCTCTGAAATGACCGCCGCCGCCTTTGGCGCTATCGGCCAGGTCCGCCGCGACCCGATGGCCATGCTTCCCTTCATCGGCTACAACGTAGGCGACTACTGGCAGCACTGGCTGGACATGGGCAAGACCGTTGCCAATCCTCCGCTGATCTTCAACGTGAACTGGTTCCGCAAGGACAAGGACGGCAACTTCATCTGGCCGGGCTTCGGCGACAACATGCGCGTCCTCGACTGGATCCTCCGCCGCTCCAAGGGCAAGGCGGAAGGCCAGAAGACCGTGCTGGGCGTCTCCCCGACCTATGACGAGCTGGACAAAGAACAGTTCAACGCCAACATGGCTCTCAACCCGAGCGAATGGAAGGCTGAACTGGAAAGCCAGACCGAACTGTTCGACAAAGTGGGCAAGAAGCTCCCGGCCGAACTGGAAGAACAGCGCCAGATCCTCATCAAGAGCTTCTCCTAAGCAGAGAAACTCCTGACTGAGCGTCAACTCAACAGCAGAGGCTGTCCCATGAACGGGACAGCCTCTTTTTCATTCCCCTCCATCTTCTCAACATGCACTTAGGGACCGCGGCAGGCCCGCTCACACGGCATGGTCAAAAATCTCTGCCCGTTATCGGCTTCCCATTAAAAGATAGCAGGTAGCCATGTCTTTCCATCTATCGGGGCGGGGCGAATGAAAAGGCGTAAAGAGCTGCAATGAGATGATATGAATAGAAAAAATAAAATCGTTTTCCGCCTGAATATAATATTCAGCATTTTTTGGGTTTGCAGCTCTATTTTAACTTGAAACATTATGTTTATTTAGGGTTTTCTGAAAGAAAGAAATGGGAAAACGGGTATAGTAGGGAATAGGTTCAGCCGTGTGTTTCATGGTTTTTTATAGCCGCGGCATATGTTGGGAAGCCATTCCCGGTATGATGCTGCGCTCACTTATCAACTCCGAATTTATCTGGGACGGCTTGAGTAATGCCTGGCTTAAGATGGATAACAATACAAATAGCCGGCGGCCTGTCCGCCAAAGCGGAAATGTCCGGTATCTGAATGCAACGTCCCGGAGAAAGAAAAAACCACGGTCAGCGGATTAAGGCGCTTTTACGTCCTGAAAGAACGCTGCCGGCGCTCAAATGGAAAATTGCCCTGGAAGAAAGCCTGAATTAATTCGAAAAAGAAAGACCATCAATTGATGAAACGATTACCACTGCTGCTCTGCATCCTGCTGACGGGACTTGTTACTCCTGTATTCGGCAAACTGGACGGCACTTACATGAATGAGGCCGGAATGACCCTGAAAACGCCCCATGCCGCATGGGATGAAAAAGGCGAGCTTCCCCATAAGAAAATACTTTTTATCATGCAGCAGACGGCCTCGCGCGAGATCATTGAGCTGGTTCAGCGCTTCCCTGGCTTTGAATATGAAGTGGTTCTCACAGCCAATGAACATAGCATCGGAGCGGACGATATTTACAGCAATCCGATTGCGGGGCTGAGCACCGCCGACAAACATCAGGAACTGGCCGACAAACTGGCAAAGGATTATGATCTGGTGGTCGTGGCAAACGTCGATTTTGCGATCCTGCCGGATGAGCAGAAATTCCGCCTGATGTCGATGGTGCGGAACGGAACCGGCCTGGTCCGGATTCAATCCAGTGAACCTTGGTCCGAACTTAAGAAACTGCCTTATAAAAAACCGTACGCCAAACCGTTGCCCCGGCCTGAATGGGTTGCCGGAAGCAACGGCCTGCCCGGAAGCAGGCCGGAAAATTTTGAATCGCGTATTTTCAACGCCTGGCAGTTCGGCCATGGCCGGATCGTCGAAGTCGATTATGGCGCGGGCTACCGGGCAGGAGTGGGGCTGACGCCGTACTTCGACTACACCACGGACTGGCTCTTTCTCTATGAAACGTCGCAGGCTTTTCTGGCCCAGGTGCTCTATTACGCCAGCGGAGTAGAACTGCCGGCATTTTCAGTACGGCAGGACAGCGGCAAATTTGTCGTGGCCTCTCCGGAGAAAACCACCGTCGAGGGCCGTATCCGGCAGACGGATAATTCCGTCATCCGGAACAGCCTTGATTTCACGAACCTTCCGGCGGGAAAATATACCGCGGACGTATTGGTCCGCCGGAATGGCGCGCTGGTCAACTTCGGCGCCTTTCCCTTTACGGTGGAATCCGCTTTCGGGGCCGTATCGGTGGAAGCGCCCAGGCTGGTGCAGAACCGCGGCCCCTTTTCCGGCACGCTGAAACTGGCTTCGCCCGCGCAGAACGGTTACTCCGTCAAAGTGGAGCTGATGGACGCCCCCTACCGCAATGTATGGTTCAGCAAGACGTTACCTTTGGAGGCCGGAAAGAAAGAGTTCCCATTTGACCTTGAAAATTACCGGATGCCGACCATCGGCGGGTATCTGCGCTGTACCGTTTTCGATGCCCGGGGGCCCGCGGCGCATGCGGAAAAACCGGTGATTTTCCCGGACTATTCTCTGGAGGATTACCTCCAGCTTACCTGGGGGCAGGTTGGCTGCACCTTCAACCCCGCCTTCGGGGAGAGGATTATCGACCGCCTCGGCTGGAACGTATCGCTGCAATTTTTCAGCAAGGGAGATATTGAAAACACCCTGCGGAACGAAAAACTGTGCCCGTATATTTGCCGGATCGGGATGGAAGCCGGACCAAACAATGAAACCAGGATATTGCGCAAGCTATGGTCCGAACAGAAAGAAAATATGGAGCGGCTGGGTACGTTGAACGGCGACGAATCGTTCTACCACCCATTGGTCCGGAAGCTTTGGGCCGACGATCTGCGGCGCCAGGCAGAATACCTGAAAGACCTGAGCCCTGTGCTGTACAACCTGGGCGACGAGAATTTTTACACCTACGACGCCGGATTCGGAGAGTCGGATAAACAGCCGTTCGCTAATTTCCTGCGGCGGAAGTACCAGACCATTGAAAACCTGAACCTCGAATACGGCGCCTCCTACGCCGGCTTCAGTGAAGTGCCCCACCTCCGGCTGGACGAGGCCAAAAAAGAAGGAAACCTGGTCGCCTACAACGACCACCGGGAATACATTGAAAAAATGTACGTGGACATGCATCATTTCCTGGCTTCGGAAATCAAAAAGGTTCATCCCGGAGCCCGGGTCGGCGCGGAAGGCTCCCCTCCCGGCAATCTCGAAGAAATGATCAAAGGGCTGGACTTCTGGGGCCCTTACAGTGGCATGCAGGAAAACGAGGCGTTGCGCGCCTTCGGGGCGGACCAGGTCCGTACCATCTGGTGGGGCGGCTATTGCGCGGAACGTTCATCCTATCCGTACAAACTCTGGGAACACCTGCTCCAGGGAGCGATCAACGGCCACGCCTGGTTCCTAATCACCCCCGCCCTTGGGGAAACCAGCCATTCCGGCGATCTTTCCGAGGCGGAATACCTGCGCCAATACATGCCCCACCTCGATGACCTGAGCTACGGCCTCGCGCAGCTGCTGATCAAAACGCCGTTTCCGGATACCGGCATTCTCTTCTACTACAGCCACTCCTCCAAATCTGCCGCCCAGGCGGACAGCCGCTGCGTCAACCCGGACGCCAGCATGAATCCGCTGCTCCGGTATTGCTACCAGCGCGGACTGGGCTTCAATTTCGTCTCTCCCAACACCCTGGAACGCCTGAAGAACGCCCGGCTCCTCTTCCTTTGCGGAACATCCTCCCTGAGCGACAAAGAGTGCGCGGCCATTCTGGATTTCGTCAAATCCGGCGGCACAGTACTGGCGGACGCCAACATTGCGCTCTTGAACGAAAACCTGAAAAAACGCCCCAGTAACCCCTTGAGCGAACTTTTCGGAGACCTGACGTTCGACCAGGCGAAAGAGCTCGAAATCCAACCCTATGAGAGCACAAGCGGTGCCCTGGCCCTGGCGGGGGAAAAGGCGCATGCAGTCCACGGCAATCCGGGCCTGCGGCTCCACAAGGCCGGCAAAGGAAATGCCATCCTGCTGAATGCCTCGCTCTCCGTTCTGGAAAATAATTTCCGGACCGGCTCCTCTCTGAACGCGTTCCTTGACCAGGTGGTAAAGAGCGTGGGCATCCGTCCTCCGGCCGTGATTCCCGATTTCAGCGACACCCTGATGGTCCGTCCCCGGAAGGCCGGAGAATTCGAACTTCTGGGCGCCCTCGGCCAGGAAAAGGACCTCGGTAAATCATTCACCGCCAAGTTGCCGAAAGAAAAATACATTTATGAATGCCGCAAAGGGCTGGTCGGGAAGTCAGACCGGCTTGTCTTTAAATTCTCTGAAGTGCCGTTCCGCTGCTTTGCCCTGTTTGACCGGGAGCAGCAGCCGCCCGTGGTAACCGCTCCGGCCCAGGCGGCAAAAGGCGCCCGTGCCCTGCTTAAGATTTCCGGACCGGCCAATCCCCGGGAACGCGCGTACCGGATTACGGTAACGGCCCCGGACGGCAAGGAAATGCTGCACCGCAGCAAAACCATCTACGGCAAGACGGAATACCCGCTGGATTTCGCCTTCAACGACCTGCCCGGCATCTACCGCATCTCCATTGAAGATGCAGCTACAGGCTTGAACACTCAACACGAAATCGAGGTAAAATAATCATGCAGAAAATCACCCTGACTGTCCTGACCTCCCTGGCCGGATTGTGCGCCACACTGCTGCACGCAGCGCCTTCCATTGAAAAGGAAGAAGAACAGCTTGACCGCAAGGGAACTGCCTTCCTCCTGACCCGCCATACCATAAACCTCGGCAACGGAAAAATCAATTACCGAACCGTTACCCATCTCCATGACAACAAGCCGGTTCAGCAGGAATGGGGGGATTTCAGATTCGGCATCGAATACTGGAGAAACCCCAATACTCCCGGGAGCTGGAGCCCCGTCAATTTCCTTGCCGTGATTGGCAGGGACGGCAAAACGCTGCTGGACCGGAAAGTGGCGGAAAAAATTGACACCGTGGAAAACGGCC
>OAWW01001098.1_pt1 | contig 16164 bp, 10 predicted proteins | sample 1517191 | NCBI WGS metagenome assembly OAWW01 (sample SAMEA2580253, study PRJEB22360) | human gut metagenome | biome: human gut; feature: human-associated habitat; material: faeces | place: Denmark | collected 2008/2010 | reverse complement strand
CCCAGACAGCCAATCTTTTTGTTAACCTTAAATCTAATACTATGAAAAACACATTGCAAAGATACGGACTTTCAGCATATCTCCAAATTTTCGGAGTAAAGCAACGCATCTTATAACATGGTTTAATAAAAGTAATAGTCTCGTTAACATTTAACATAAATCAAATAGGATATTAACGAATATCCTATTGAGTGATTCAGAGATTATTCATATCGTAAAGAGCGGGCAGGTTTGCTCATTATTATCTTTATGGTCTGGAAAGCTACTGTTATAAATGAGATAAACAACATTAGCAATACAGGCATAATAAAGAACCATGCTTTCAAATCTGTGCGGAAAGCATAATGGCTCAACCAGGCATTCATACTAAACCAAGCTAGTGGCAAAGCAATAACAACTGCTATCAGAATTAACAGAAAGAATCCCTTAACCAACTGATAGAAGAGTGTCCAACGGGAAGCCCCGAGAACTTTACGTATCCCCATTTCTTTGGTACGTGTGGAACATGAAAACATGACCAGTACCCAAAGTCCCAAACAGGAAATGAAAATAGCCAAACCGGTAAAAGCGCCAATCATTACACCAAACACCTCATCCTGACGATACTGGTGGTCGAAGAATTGGTCGAGGAAAAAGTAATCGAAACTGGAATCCGCAAAATATTGATTCCAAATCTCATGCACCTGTGATACCAATTCACGAGGATCACCGGAAGTCATTACGATAGAGATATAACGTTGTGGTAACCAGGCAATCTTATCTTTATGAATCAACATGATAGGTGTATAATTCTTGCTCAATGCCTGTTGGTGATAATCTTTCACTACTCCGATAATCTGCATCGGGGCATCAGTACATTCAACGTTCACCAACTCCCCTATAGCCTCATCATTAGATGTAAAGCCCAGGTTACGTACAGCCGTTTCGTTAATCACCAGTTTGTCTACATCATCTCCATAGTCTTCCGAGAAATTTCTTCCGGCCACAACTTGCAATCCATAGGCATCCACATAATCGGGGTCGCAGGCAAGCATCTCATACAGGCGATTCTGCTTCAGAGCATCATTGGTACGGCGATTGGAAAGGAAAGTCGCTACTTCCTCGCCCGGCACAGCGCCGGAGAAAGTGACTTGATATACCAACGGAAGACGTACTATCGTTTTTTTCATAGCTTCCAGTTTCGTATTCAGTCCCTCGGTATGCCCAGGAAACTTGACCACCAATATCTGATTGGTCTTAACTCCCAAAGACTGGCTGCGCATAAAGCTCAACTGTGCAAAGACAATCAATGTGCCGCACAACAATATCATTGAAGCCATATATTGAATGATAACCAAAACTTTCCGTGTCCGTTCTCCGGATTTACTATGCAAGAATTTCCCCTTCAACAACATAATTGGTTTCCGATTCAGCAAAGCCAATGCCGGATAATATCCAGAAAGGAATATCCCGACGATAAAAACAAGAATCAATAAAATCCACCAATAATCTATCAGCCAAACGGAGAAGGTAACGGTACGGCCTACCAATTGATTAAAGTACGGAAGAACCAATTCTATCAAGCCAACGGCGAGTACAAAAGCTATCAGGTTCATCACTAATGCTTCAAACAAAAATTGATGAATCAACTGCTTGCGGAAAGCTCCCACTACCCGCCTAACTCCCACTTCTTTGGCACGCTCCATTGAACGGGCTACGGTGAGGTTTATATAGTTTATCCAGGCAATAGCCAAAATAGCAATAGCAGCAAAAATCAAGGCAATCATAGAAGAACGGTTTCCTTTCGTCTCCGCTTCGTATCCTACCTGCGGAGTGAGGTGTATATCTGCCAGAGGGATTAAAGAGACTCCCCATGTCTTGTTTTTCAAGGCTTCATCCGTCTTGTACTTTTCCGCCATTACAGGAAATTCTCTCTCTATTTCCGCTTTCCTTTCGGGAGAGTCAAGCAGGACGTAGGTATAAGCCTCGTGTTTGTACCAATATTCCTGCATATATTTAGGCAGAGATTTATACGAAATCAGAAAACTATAATGTATATGCGAGTTGGAAGGCATTTCTTTCATCACTCCGGTCACTTCACACGATATCTTATCGTATGCGCCGGTAAAGATGAATATCTTCCCGATAGGGTCTTCGTCCTTGAAATATTTACTGGCAATGCGTTCGGTGATTACCACTTGCCCCGGCATGGAGAGACAGGTTTTCTTATCGCCTTTCAAAAGTTCGAAATCAAAAAGGCGAAAAAAGCTGGGTTCGGCATACGCTATCTGATTCTCCCGCAAGGTCAGTTCACCGTATTTCACTATTTGTTCCGGCTGGAGTAGGGAGCCGATTCGGGTATAATCCTCTATTCCGGCAAGGTTCTCTTTCATTGCCGAACCATATCCGAAGGAGCTGCTTGCCCAGTAGTCGGTCAGCACTTCCCCTTCGTGAAACGTACTTTGCACACGGTAGATATGGTCATACTTTGTGTGCATTTTATCAAAGCTGAATTCAAAAGTCACGTAGGTAAGAATCAGCAGTGCCGATGCCATACCAATCGCCAGTCCGAATATATTAATGAAACTGAACCTTTTCCGTTTCATCAGATTCCGCCAAGCACTATTCCAGTAATTTCCTATCATACAGTTTCATTTTTAGCTGACATATTTTTTCCCAGCGGGCGGTTGACGTTTTCGGCTACGATTTGTCCGTCTAATAATTGAATGACGCGGTGTGCGTACATTGCATCCCGTTGAGAGTGGGTAACGATGATGATAGTAGTTCCCTGAGCATTCAGTTCACTCAATAGTTCCATTACTTCTATACCGTTCACCGAATCCAAATTTCCGGTAGGTTCGTCAGCGAGAAGCAATTTACAGTCCGTCACTACGGCACGAGCAATAGCTACGCGCTGTTGCTGTCCACCGGACAATTGCTGTGGATAATGGTTGGCACGATGCAGCAGGTTTACTTTCTCGAGTACTTTCTTTACTCTTTCTTTACGTTCATTGGCTTTGACGCCTATATAGATAAGGGGTAATTCTACATTCTCACATACGGTCAGCTCGTCAATCAAGTTGAAACTCTGAAAGATAAAGCCGAGATTACCTTTCCTGAGGGCAGTCAATTGGTTCTCATTCATTTTATCCACCTGTTTTCCTTCAAAGAAATAAGAGCCGGAAGTTGGAGAATCGAGTGTACCCAAAATATTCAGCAGTGTTGACTTACCGCATCCCGAAGGACCCATTATAGCAACAAACTCCCCTTGTTCCACTTGTAAAGTGACTTCGTTCAATGCCTTTGTCTGCACTTCTTCGGTTGCGAAGAGTTTTGTCAGTTTTTCAGTCTTAATCATAATCAGTTCAATATTTATTAGTTATTCATATTTTAAAATACTCATCGGTTTCAAGCAGATAATGCGCCACACTTGTTGAAAAACAGTAAGGAACGCAATCAGCATCAACAGCGCAAAAACGACTGCATATATCCACCAAGGTAGCGAAATATGGAAAGCATACGTCTCCAACCAGCCATTCATTAACACTGCTGATACGGGTATACCGATTGCAGATGCCAATATAGTGAGCAACATCAGCTCCTTGGTCAAGATAAAAAACAGGCTGCTTTTATTTGCACCGAGCACCTTGCGGATACCCACTTCTTTCAAGCGCGATAAGGTTGAAAACAATGTTACAATCCACAAACCGAGACATGCCACAAATATGGCAATTAAAGAAGCACTGGCAAATATCCAACCGAAATTACGGTCTGATTTATAAAGGAAAGTATTCAAATCACTCAAAAAGAAATAAGAAAATAAAGAAGTCGGAAAATATTCATGATACATCTGCTCAATCTCCATCAAAGCACTATCTTCTCCTTCGCCTGTCAAGCGGACTGAAATATAAGGTGTTGCAATAAATGGTACTCGCTCTTTCATAAAGAAGATAATAGGTTTGTAAGCCACGGAAAGCGATTGCTGGTGATAGTTTTTCACCACCCCGATAATTTCGAGCGGTTCGTCTACCACCTCCATTTTAACCTGCTGTCCCAATGCGGCTTCGGGCGACTCATAACCTAATAACCTGACTGCTTCCTCGTTGAGCACTATCCGGTTGAGGTCACCGCCAAAGTCCTCAGAGAAGTACCGCCCACAAATCATAGCGGGCATATAGGCAGATAGATAATCATAATCTACGGCAAACATCTGCATCAGTTTCACTTGCGAAGGGTCACTTCCATAAGGACGATTGGTAAAATAATTGGCTACCTCCACCCCGGGAACAGCTCCTGAAACGGTTACGTGGCTTACATCTGCCCGTTGCTTCAGACGCTTGGTGAAACTTTCCAGACGTAGTGCCAATCCCTCGGTGAAAGAGGGGTACTTAATGACTAACATACGTGAATGAGAATCGACGGAAGCCTCACTTTGCATATAACACACTTGCCGAATCACTGTGAACGTGCCAGTAATCAGAACAAAAGAAGCGAGAAACTGAACCACAATCAGCACTTTCCTTATCCGGTTACCACGTTTACCGTGTAACAGTTTCCCCCTCATAATTTCCGACGGACGTATAGTAACCATCAGCCAAGAAGGATAGAAGCCTACAACAAACGTACCGATAACAACCACTCCGGCTACAATTCCCCAAAAAGCAGGCAACATAAGTATATCCGTCCCAAAGCTTTGCCCTGCCCAGCGATAAACAAGGGGTAAAAGAAGTTCCAGCCAACCAAGAGCTATCAGCGTAGCCAACAGATTCATGAAACCTGATTCAAGAAGTCCCTGGATAATAATCTGACGGCGCGAAGCACCAAAAGCCTTACGCAACCCGAACTCACGTCCGCGTTCCAAGAAACGTGCCACGGTCAGATTCAAGGCATTAGCCCAACCTATCAGTAGCAGGGCAACGGACATCACCAATAGTATAAGAACCGCAGTCCGACTCCCTTTCACTTCTTTCTCATAAGCTTTTTGTGGAGTGAGATGAATGTCTTTCAGCGGTATCAGTTCTACCGCCCAAGTCTTATGTCGCAGGGCATCAGTTTTGTACTTATCGGATATATTGAGAAAAGCCTCTTCAATCTCTTCCGGACATTTTCCGGACATCAGGCGGACATAGGTATAAACTCCGTGAATGTACCAAATGTCCTGTCGCTCTTTGGGAATCGTACTATATGAAAGTAAAAAATCATATTGCAGATGGGAACGAACAAGCATATCTGCTATCACGCCGGTAACTTCAAAGTTTTGCTGCGATGAAGGCGTACTGAAAGTCAGCACCTTCCCTATCGGGTCTTCTTCATCAAAATAACGATTTGCCGCACTTTCGGTCAGTACCACCGTATTAGGACGTACCAGTTGCCCGGTCTTATCTCCTCTAATTATCGGGAAATTAAATATCTCAAAAAAAGCAGGTTCGGTGTAGCAATAATGTGCTTCGGCAAATCTCCTGTCGAAGTAATTCACCACTTGTTCGCGGTCTTGTGCTGTTACACGGACATACTTCTCAATGCCTGCAATTTCACGAGCCATTGCAGGTGCATGGCCGTAAGCTGTAGTCGCCCAGTTATCTGTCAGCGTCTTGCCTTCATACAACCGGCTTTCAACACGATATACACGTTCGGTATTGTGGAATGAATCGTAGCTTAACTCCGACCATACGTAAAGTATGATAAGCAATGCTGTTGCAATACAAACAGACAATCCCGTTATATTTATCAGTGTCAGAGATTTTTTAACCCGCTGACTACGTATCACTTGTGAAAAGTAATTTATCATATCATAGACTTATTTCAGTATCAGTTTCTCGTTATCGCCAAACAGTTCATATCCGGATACAATCACCCGATCACCAGGTTTTAATCCTTCGGTAACCTCATAGTACTGCGGATTTTGTCGTCCGATGCGGATAGGCTGACGAATAGCAAATTTACCACTTTCATCCACAACATACATCCATCGTCCACCGCTTATTTGGAAAAATCCGCCACGCGGCACCAAAATAGCCTGTGCAGGGTCACCCAATTGTAGATTGATATGATAGGTCTGCCCTGCACGTATATTCTCCGGTCGTCCGGCTGTAAACTGCAAATCGGTACGAAACTGCCCTTCTTTTACTTCCGGATACGGCTTCGTCACTTCCAGTTTATAACTGACACCGTCACGGGTAAAGTCAGCCGGCAATCCGGGTACAACACGCTCCACGTAATGTTCGTCAATCTGCGCTTGTACTTTCAGGTCAGAAGTGATGATCTGACCAATGTGCTCGCCTGCAGCTATTGATTGTCCTATCTGTGCATCAAGATTACCTACCTGCCCGTCAATAGGAGCTTTCACCTTCAGGTTCTCAATTCGTTCGCGTACCAACGCGAGACTCTGTTTCATATTACGTATGTTCTCGTCCAAGCTGTTTACCTGACTTTCACGGAAAATATTATCCTGACGAATACGCTCGTCAATGACATCCAACTGTTCTTTAGCCGCATCATACTCCTCTTTGGCAAGTCGATAATCTTCTTCTGCAATAAGTTGCTCTTTTATCAGGCGACTGTATTGCTCATAACGGCGCTGTTTCACCAGCCGATCTTTATTTAGCCCAATACGCTCTTGTTTTAAACGCAAGCGTTCCTGCTCCATGCTAATACGGGTATTACGAAGTTCATTCTCCTGATAAGCCAGATCCGCTTCGCTCTGCATAATACCAATATTTAGTAACGGATTACTGAGACGCAAAATCACGTCGCCTGCCTTCACCATAGCACCTTCTTCTTTTAGACGTTCTTCCACACGTCCACCTTCCACGGCATCCATATAAATAATACGATTAGGCATTACCTGACCAATGACACGAATATAGTCATTAAACTCACCACGGTTAACGGTAGCAATCGTCAGACGTTCTTTCTCCACAGTCATGGAAGAGGTAGTGTCTCTGAATATGAAATATAAAACAACGGCAATAACAAAGGCTATACCACCTATTACATATAGATGTTTACGGGTAATGCCGGGTTTACGTTCAATAGGTGTATCCATAAGGAATCAATCAAAAATAGGGTTATTATAAATTAGTTATTAAAGAAGTATCAACTTTGTTATTCAAAATATATAAACTCTGCCTTTATAAGAAAGTTCCCTCCCGGTAATATTTCTCCAGTTTCATCATCATTTCTACCTGCAAGCGCACACGAACCAGTTCTGCTTTGGCGGAAATAAAACGATTACGGGCTTCCATTAACTGAAAGACAGAGATAAGCCCTTCTTCCCACTTTCGTTCGGATTCTTTCAAGACCAGAGTTTCCGCGCTCAATTGCTGCAATACCTGTTGATGTTCCGTATAGCCGGCACGTAGGGAAAGAAGAGTTTGCTCAATTTCAGTATATAGCTGTTGCTTCTCCAATTCCTCTTCATTCTTCAGGCGATACAAGTTCAATTTCAACTTCCTTTGATTCGTAAAACGTTCAAAACCGCTCAACAAAGGGAAAGAGATACCGATACCGATATATTTTCCTATATTATCCCGCAATTGCCTGGCGGAAAATGCAGTGTTGTAGAAATTAGAACCTACCGTAAAGCGGGCATAAACAGAAGGAGAAAAAGCTCCGCCCGCCATTGCATATTCTTTGCGGGCAGCTTTCTGCTTTAAGCTAATCATACGCATGGCAGGGAGTACTTCCAACGATTGTCTATACAATGTTTCCGTAGAGGGGAGTGAAAGCAACGGGAGTTTATTCAATTCGACAATCGTATCCTGAATGACAAGTGTATCACCCGACTGAAAGTTCATCAACTGTTCCAGATGCAGTAATGACAACCGACAGCTATTAGCACGGGATTGGTAACGATATATATCCCCTTCCCTGCGGGCTTTTACCTCTTGCAAGTCGGAAACGGATTTCAAGCCCAGTTCCACAAATGTCTCGGTTTGTTTCAGGTATCGTTCGCTCAACCGGCTTTGCTCCAAAGCCAAATTCAAGAGTTTTCTTTCCAAAACCAGTTTATAGTAAGCATCCGTCACTTGATAGGCGAGTTCATTCTGCCTGTCTTTCAGTTCCCACTTGCTGCGTTCCCGATTTATTTTCCGAAAACGAACCTGATTGATACGTGAAAAACCTTCAAACAAAGACAACGTCATATCAAGACCTATCGTTCCTTCTTCAAAAGTCTTTTCTGTATAACCATTGGTATCCGGGTCTATCGAACGCCCGAAACGCTTTCCTGTTTCTGCGTTGGCTACTATGCGGGGAAGAAATGTACCGATAGCGGCAGCATAATCCGTTCGTGCTTCCTTTATGTTAATGGCACTATTCCGTATAGAAGGATTCTGTTTCCATGCCAAACGGATACATTCATCCAAACTCATTGCAGATTGAGCATACGTAATCACGGGCAATAAAAACAATAAAAAGAAAATGTTCCTCATTCTTCAGTATATATGCAATTGTGTTCTATATGAATTAAAAAAGCAAACATAATGCCACAATACTTAAACAACTGATTACAAGATAGATGACATACATTATTTTATCGTTCCCGTCCAATTATTACACACTATAACGTCTAAAAATTGGACGTTATCAATAAAAAGCCACCATGACCTGCGTGCAAACAGCCATTATTCAACGCTCAGGCTATAAATATTACTTAAACGAAACATAGGATAAAGTCATGTTTCAGGAAATGTATCATAAAACGTCTAATTATTGGACACTCTCTTGCAGGGAAAAGTAAAAACGAATATCTTTACCCAAAAACTTAAAGAATCGTTCAACCCAGACAGATCCCCCCCAATCTTACATATATGGAAACCGGAACTATTTTAATAGTAGATGATAATAAAAGTGTGTTGGCTTCGCTGGAACTTTTACTCGAAAATGAATTCAGTACAGTCCGCACAGCTGCCAATCCTAATCAAATAACAACACTGCTCACTACCACTTCCATTGATATCGTAATTCTCGATATGAATTTTTCGGCCGGTATCAATAACGGCAACGAAGGACTATACTGGCTGAAACATATTCACGAAATCCGCCCCGCACTCCCTGTGGTAATGTTAACTGCTTACGGAGATGTGGAACTAGCCGTAAAAGCTTTGAAGAACGGAGCTACCGACTTTCTTCTCAAACCTTGGGATAACCGGACACTGGTTCAGAAAATAAAGGAAGCATACAATAATAAATCGAACAGGAAAAGTTCCTCAAAATCAAAAAACTCAATCGTAGGATCCGGCAATCCGAACAAACCTGAAATGCTGATAGGGCATTCTCCCGCCATGCTACAATTAATAAAGGTAGTCAATAAAGTAGCCGGGACCGACGCCAATATTCTGATAACTGGAGAAAACGGGACCGGAAAGGAAATGCTGGCCAGAGAAATACACCGCCTGTCTTCACGCAATACTCGTCCCATGTCAAGTATCGACATGGGAGCTATCAGTGAATCCCTTTTTGAGAGCGAGCTTTTCGGTCACGAGCGCGGAGCTTTTACGGACGCTTACGAAAGCCGTCCGGGAAAATTCGAAGCTGCCAGCGGCAGTTCGCTTTTTATGGATGAGATTGGAAATCTTCCCCTTGCACTACAAGCCAAATTACTGACTGTACTACAAAACAGGAATATCACCCGAATTGGAAGTAATAAAGTCGTCCCCGTTGATATACGACTCATTTCCGCCACCAATAAAGACATCCCGGAAATGGTGAAACAAGGATTATTCCGCGAAGATTTATTCTACCGTATCAACACTATCCACCTTGAAATTCCTCCATTACGAGAACGAGGAGACGACATACTCCTGTTCGTCGAAACCTTTCTCCACCGTTTCGCTTCGAAATACCAACGCCCGGAAATGCGAATGCATGAGCAAACAATAGAGAAACTACGCTCTTACCACTGGCCGGGCAATATCCGAGAACTGCAGCACGCTATCGAGAAAGCCGTTATCTTGTGTGAAGGCAACGTGATACGCCCCAAAGACATTTTGGTAAAACAAACCTGGAAGCCGCAAACCACCAGCACTGTCCCCAATTTGGAAGAAGTGGAAAGGCAAGCCATTGAAACAGCCATTCTGCAAAATAATGGCAACCTGACTGCCGCCGCCGAACAATTGGGAATCAGCCGTCAGACACTCTATAACAAACTAAAACGTTTCAAACCCTGAACAGCATGATATTCAGCCGACACATCTATTGGGTTATACTACTACACGTCATGCTTATCCTCGTCACCTCGGGAACAGGCGCCTGGCTTATCATCTCACAACGCGGATTTGTAATAGGCACATTACTAATTACCTGTTCCCTCTTCCAAATCAGCAGGCTGGTAAATAAACTAAATTCATTCAACCAAAAGTTGCGTGTCTTTTTCGATGCCATAGAAGACAAGGATAATATGCTTTACTTTCCCGAACAAAACGTTAGTAAAGAACAGGAAAAACTGAACCGCTCTCTCAACCGCATCAATTTCCTGCTCGCCAAAACTCAATCAGAATATTCCAAACAGGAACACTTCTACCGCTCACTCTTGGAAGAAGTGCCCAGCGGTGTATTAGCATGGGATTCTACCGGAAAAATAATCATAGCAAACAGCACTGCCCTTACCTTATTAGACTGCCAGCAATTAACCCGATACCGACAACTGGAATCCTTACTGCAAGAAAAAGGCAAAAAGGAGCACCTCAGTCTTTCACAAAGCCGGATGAAACTACAAGATGAAACAATAACGCTCTTGTCTATCAAGGATATCGGTGACGAACTTAGCGACAAAGAAAGTGAATCGTGGAACAAACTAAGCCACGTGCTCACTCATGAAATAATGAACACCATTGCTCCCATTATCTCCCTGTCACAAACACTGTCCACCTATCCGGACATCAACGAAAAAGCAGTTCGCGGACTTCGCATCATTCAAGCACAAAGCGAACGTTTATTGCAATTTACCGAATCCTTCCGTCACCTCTCCTACCTGCCAAAACCCGAAAAGAAACTTTTCTCACTTACGGCAACCCTGCAAAATCTCCGGGAACTCTTATCCGGCGACTTCAAAGAAAGCAATATCATCTTCACACTGACCTGCAAACCTAAAACGATTTATATGAAAGGTGACGAGAACCAACTCTCCCAAGTCCTACTCAACCTTCTGAAAAACTCCATGCAAGCACTGGAAGGAAAAGAAAAAGGCAGAATCAGCATCCATGCACAACAAGACGAACACATATCTATTGACATTGCGGACAACGGCCCGGGTATTCCGCCTGAATTACAGGAAAAGATATTTATTCCTTTTTTTACCACCAAATCAGAAGGCAGCGGTATCGGATTAAGCCTATGCAAACAAATTATCCGCCTTCACGACGGGCATCTCACCATTCAGGAAAGCAATCCCGGCAAAACAATTTTTCATATTGATATGCCATTATAAAACAAACCTTTCCGGTGCTTTTCGTGTTTATTATTATATAAACGAACGAATCGCACGATATGAGCATCAAAGAACAATACTGGAAATATTCCCTCATTGTCATTATTCTATTTATGGGAGTTATCATCTTCCGGCAAATCACTCCTTTTTTGGGAGGATTACTGGGAGCATTAACTATGTATATACTTGTACGCACACACATGAATCATCTGACAGAAAAGCGGAAAATGAAACGCAACATCAGTGCATTACTGATTACGGCAGAAACCATTATGGTGTTTCTTGTTCCGCTGGGATTAACAATCTGGCTGGTGGTAAACAAACTTCAGGATATAAATCTGGCTCCGCAAACCTTTATCGAACCCATTCAGCAAGTAGCAGAATTTATTAAAGAAAAGACCGGTTATGATGTATTGGGAAAAGATACGCTATCATTCATCGTATCTATCCTCCCTCGTGTCGGACAGATAATTATGGAAGGCGCCAGCAGCCTTGCAGTCAATCTATTCGTCATGATATTCGTGCTTTACTTTATGCTGATAGGAGGAAAAAAAATGGAAGCATACGTCAACGACATTCTTCCTTTTAATGAGGCAAATACGCAGGAAGTCATTCGTGAGATTAACATGATTGTACGTTCCAATGCAATCGGCATTCCTCTGCTGGCTATCATTCAGGGAGGCGTCGCCATGATAGGCTATCTTATTTTCGGAGCGCCCAATATACTATTATTAGGTTTCCTCACCTGCTTCGCAACTATTATTCCAATGGTAGGTACAGCATTGGTATGGTTTCCCGTAGCCGCTTATCTGGCTATTAGCGGAGACTGGTTCCATGCAATCGGGCTCGCTGCATACGGAGCCATCGTCGTGTCACAATCCGACAACCTGATCCGATTTATCCTTCAAAAGAAAATGGCGGACACACATCCGCTCATCACTATTTTCGGAGTTGTCATCGGTTTGCCGTTATTCGGATTTATGGGAGTCATCTTCGGGCCGTTATTACTCTCGCTATTCTTCCTTTTCGTGAATATGTTCAAGAAAGAATATCTGGATTTGCGAAATAACCTTCCTTCAAGATGAGGGAACTATCGAAAAAATGCGTACTTTTGCGGGCGTAAAAACGACACTTAAATTCAATGGAAGCATTTACATTCAATACTGCCGAACTGATTCTTTTATCGGCGGCAGGTATTCTTTTTATCATTCAGCTTATTTACTATTTCGGTTTGTACAATCGGATACACGTTCGCAATAAGACTGTACGCAAAGAGGAAACCCACTTCTCACGGGAATTGCCTCCACTTTCCGTCATTCTTTGTGCACGCAATGAAGCTGATAACCTGCGTAAAATTATGCCTGCTATTCTGGAACAAGATTACCCGCAGTTCGAAGTCATTGTTATCAATGACGCTTCCACTGATGAAACAGAAGATGTGCTGGGATACATGGAAGAAAAATATCCTCATCTCTACCATAGTTTTACACCGGACAGCGCCCGCTATATCAGCCACAAGAAACTGGCTCTGACATTAGGTATCAAAGCCAGCAAGCACGACTGGCTTGTATTTACGGAAACCAACTGTATGCCTGCAAGTAACCAATGGCTGAAACTTATGGCGCGCAACTTCACTTCGCAAACGCAAATCGTATTGGGGTACAGCGGATACGACCGTATCAAAGGCTGGTTACACAAACGTATCGCATTCGATACATTATTTCAGTCTTTACGTTATCTGGGGTTCGCCTTGGCCGGAAACCCCTATATGGGTATCGGTCGTAACATGGCTTACCGTAAAGAATTATTCTTCAAACAAAAAGGATATTCCAAATATCTGAATCTGCAACGCGGAGAAGATGACTTGTTCATTAATCAAATAGTAACCAAAACGAATACGCGCGTAGAAACTGACTTCAACGCTACGATGCGTATACAGCCCGTCTATCGCTACAAAGACTGGAAGGAAGAAAAAATTAGTTATATGGCTACCGCACGCTTCTACCGTGGAGCACAACGTTACCTGTCGGGATTCGAAACATTTTCCCGCCTGTTATTCTATGTCGCCTGTATGGCAGGTATCGTATTCGGCATACTCAACTTTCATTGGCTGGTAGCAGGTATTGCATTATTGATATGGCTGCTTCGTTACATAACGCAAGCTATTGTGATTAACCGGACAGCCAAAGAAATGGGGGGAGGTAGAAAATATTATTTCTCATTGCCCATATTCGATATTCTCCAACCGATACAATCTCTTAATTTCAAGCTATGCCGCCTTTTCCGAGGGAAAGGTGATTTTATGAGAAGATAATAAACCTGTTTATTTATATCCGGAAGGAAGACTTACTCATATCGCATAGAGTTTGCCGGATTGATTTTCGTTATCAGGAAAGAAGGACCGATCAACATCAGCACCGACGACAACAATGTACCGATATTAATCAAAAGAAAAAGCCAGATATTGAAAGAGACCGATACTGTATCGACATAATAACTTTCCGGGTCGAGTTTGAGAATTCCGAATTGAGATTGAATAAAGTAGAATGCCAGACCGATCACGTTTCCCCAAAGCATTCCTTTTCCGATAAGAAAAACAGAGAACCAAAGAAACGTCTTACGAATAGTGAAATTGTTAGCTCCCAACGCTTTCAGGATTCCTATCATATTAGTACGTTCAATGATAATAATCAATAGACCGGAAATCATGGTAAATCCGGCAACCCCTATCATTAAGAACAAAATCACCCATACATTCATATCCAATAAGCCAAGCCATTCAAATATCTGGGGATTCAGTTGTTCAATATTCCGTACATAATATATGCCTCCAAACTTATCCCGCTGACTATCGGTATCAATAGCGATTTCATAAGTTACGTCTTCCAACTTATCATAATCACGAACCTGCAATTCCACTCCGCTCACCTGCTCCCGCTGCCAACCGTTCAAGCGGTTCACCAGATTGAGATCAGTCAATAAAAAAAGATTATCATACTCGGAGAAGTTAGTCTGATAGATTCCGGCAATCGTCAAACGACGGGCACGAACCTCATCTTGTATATAATAGGTATAAATTTTATCTCCTAGCTTCAACTTCATCTTAGTAGCCAAAGCCTTGGAAATAAGCACCTGATTGGAAGATACAGAATCACTGAAAACGGGAATTTCTCCTTCGACCAGATATTCCTTCATAAAGCGGGAATCAAATTCCGGTCCAACACCCTTCAGCACCATTCCCTGAAAGGCGTCGTCTGTTTTTATCATTCCCGGTTTGGTGGAATAACGTTGTACATGACTCACTTCAGGATAATCGGAAAGGGCGGCAATCAAACTATCGCCAGCAACAATCGGATGTGTCTCATAAGAATTGACCGCATCCAGATTCGTTATCTGGATATGCGAGCCAAATCCAATGACCTTATTTCTCACTTCACTTTTAAACCCGATCACTACCGCTACCGCTATAATCATTACAGCCAGTCCGATAGCAATACCCGCCATAGCAATGAGGACCGCAGGACGTGATACCTGCTTTCCACCATCGCTTTCACGATAGATACGCCGGGCTATGAAAAGTGATAGAGACATCTTTTATTCCGTTCTTCCCGGATACGCCTCCAAAGCCTTTTGCAAGACAAAAAGCGCACGGGTCAAGTCTTCTTTTTTCAATACATAAGCAATACGAACCTCGTTGATACCGGAGCCCGGAGTGGTATAGAAACCGGAAGCCGGAGCCATAAAGACTGTCTGCCCTTCGTACTCGAAGTCCGAAAGACACCAGGCACAGAATTTATCCGAATCATCTACCGGAAGTTTCGCCACCGTGTAGAAAGCTCCCATAGGAATCGGAGAATAAACACCCGGAATGCGGTTCAATCCGTCAATGAGGCATTTACGACGTTCCACATATTCATCATAGGTCTCACGTGAATATTCTTCCGGAGCATCCAATGAAGCCTCGGCAGCAATCTGTCCGATCAAAGGGGGACTCAAACGAGCCTGACAGAACTTCATAACAGCGTCACGTATCTCTTTGTTCTTGGTAATCAGCGCACCGATACGGATTCCACATTCCGAATAACGTTTCGAAACGGAGTCAATCAGAACCACATTATTCTCGATGCCTTCCAAATGGCAGGCAGAAATATAGGGCGAACCGGTATAGATAAATTCGCGATATACTTCATCGGAGAAAAGGAATAAATCGTATTTCTTCACCAAGTCACGAATCTGATTCATCTCACGACGAGTATACAGATAACCGGTCGGATTGTTCGGATTACAAATCAGGATAGCTTTGGTACGTTCATTTATCAGTTCTTCAAATTTCTCCACTTTCGGAAGTGAGAAACCCTCTTCGATAGTCGTGGCGATAGTGCGGATCTTCGCTCCGGCAGAGATAGCAAATGCCATATAGTTGGCATAAGCCGGTTCCGGAACAATAATTTCATCCCCGGGATTCAGACAGGAAAGGAAAGAGAAAAGCACCGCCTCCGAACCACCCGACGTAATGATTATATCATCTGCTGTAAGATTGATATTGAACTTTGCATAATATCCTACTAATTTCTCGCGATAGCTACGATAACCTGCGCTGGGACTGTACTCCAGCACTTTGCGATCAATGTTGCGTATCGCGTCAATCGCGACCTGAGGCGTGGGCAGGTCAGGCTGTCCGATGTTCAGGTGAAATACATGAACTCCGCGTTGCTTGGCAGCGTCTGCCAAAGGAGCCAGTTTTCTGATAGGAGATG